>Ga0075887_102_pt2 | contig 127674 bp, 169 predicted proteins | sample RifGroA1_FD_68310 | JGI IMG/M metagenome (GOLD analysis project Ga0075887, IMG submission 68310) | Parcubacteria bacterium GW2011_GWA1_47_10
CAGAGAGACAGCGAAGCTGAAGCGGCGGCCGCCTGCCATAACGCGAGTTACGCGCCTTATGGAAACAATCTTTTGGTCGAATTCCGGCTTCACCCTAGCCTCTCTCCTCTGTGGTCGGCGACCCTGCCTTCTCGGACCTCTTTCTGTTGTAGATTTTTTTTCTTCCATAAACTAGAATTTTAGCCCCGCTTCGCGTGCCGCTTCGGCGAGCGCGCGAACCTTGCCCGTATAAATGTATCCCCCGCGATCGAAGACAACCGCCGAAACTTTCTTCGCCTGGGCGGCTTTTGCCACTTCGGCGCCGACAGTTTTCGGGTCCTTGCCTTTGGCGGAAGCGAGAGTCTTGCCTGCCACGTCGTCGATAAGCTGGGCATAAATCGCCGTATTGGATTTGAAAACAGAGAGGCGCGGCCTAAGAGCGGTGCCACTTATCTTGGCTCTGATTTTCTTCCTTTTTCTATCTCTTGCTGTTGCTTTGATTAATGCCATGTTATTGGTTTACGCAGGAAATCTGCTACGCAGATTTCTTACCCTGCTTTCTCGCTATTACTTCGTCGTGATAGCGCATGCCCTTGCCCTTGTACGGTTCAGGCTTCTTTAGCGCGCGGATACTGGCGGCGAAAGAACCAACAAGCTCCTTGTCCGAGCCGGAGACCGTGATGTTGTTCTTCTCGGCAGTTACCTTGAGTCCTTTGGGTATCTCTACCTCAACCGGATGCGAGAAGCCAAGGGCGAAGACTATCTTATCTCCTTTTACTTCAGACTTGTAGCCTATGCCCTCGAGAATAAGTTTCTTCTCAAACGGCTTATTCACTCCCGAGACCATATTGGAGATGTGCGAAGCGTATGTGCCCCAGAGAGCATTTGCTTCGAGAGACTCTTTCTTCGGCGTAAGTGAGACCTGATTGCCTTCAACCTTTACCTCTATCACCGGATGCAGGGGGCGAGAAAGTTCGCCCAAAGGACCTTTGACAGAAATAATCCCGTCGGAAACATTTATTTCCGTTTTTTCTGGGAGCGTTATTCCTTTTTTGCCTATTCTTGACATGTTATTTATAGTGAGCTTGTCGAATCTACCAGATTGAAAATAATGCTTCTCCACCCAATTTCATTTTTTTTGCTTCTTTGCCAGACATAACACCGGCGGAAGTGGAAACTATGAGCGCGCCGTAACCATTCTTGACCGGACGCATCTCAGAGGCCTTCTTGTATATCCTCTTAGACGGTTTGGAGATTCTTTCCACACCCTGGATTCTTGTCGCCCTGCCTTCGGACAAGAGTTCGACGGCAAGAACCTTCTTACCCTTCTCTGTCTTCTCTCCCGCGTCCTTAATGAATCCCTCCTTCTTCAACACCTGGGCGATGGAGTGCTTGATCTTCGAATACGGCACAGTAGTGCTATCGTGTCCGACAGCACCAGCATTCTTGATTTGGATTATGAAATTTGAGATTTGATCCATATTACTTACCAGGATGATTTCTTGATACCCGGAATTTTCCCCTCATTAGCAAGCTCTCGGAAACAGATGCGACAGAGACCGAAGTCTCTCATGAAGCCACGTCCCCGTCCGCACTTAAAGCAACGCGAAGTGGCCCTGGTGCTAAACTTGGGCTTCTTTTTCGACCTTGCTATTACCGATGTTTTGGCCATTTAAGCGAAAAAATAGGCTCTTTCGAGCAGAACCCAGCTTAACATAAGAATTATTCTTATACAAGAAGGCACCAGCTACAGCCTCGGTTATAAATATCAAATAAAAAGAGGGGGCAGCCGTGGCTGCCCCCCGGACCGGCGCGACGGCGCTCAGCGCTTCATCGGTGCCTTGTGTTTGCTGAACTTCCTCTTCATCATACGCACACCCTCCCCGAGACTTTCGCCTCGATTCGACGGTTACCAGCTCGTGCCGGATGTATTAATCATAGCCCCCATGAATCTGCTTGCAACCAGGAAAGGGGATAACTAATTCAGCCATGATTCTGTCAATATACACAATAACAATGCTATAGCATGCTTATTATGTAGTAGAATATTTACACATGGGAGAACTTGAGGCAGTAAACCGGAAGAATATAAGAAAAACAAGAATGCAAGAGGCAATTCTTTTGACTATTGCTTCAGGCGGGAGGATAGGGGGAGACTTGCTGATAAAACAAGTCGTAGATTCGCTATTAGGCACCGACCTCTCGACATCTTCCCCCAGAAAGAGCGAAATAGTAAAGACGGCGGCGACCCGGTTAAGCAATGAAGGATTAGTTGTGTTTAAAGACGGGCGATATTCATTGACTCGCACCGGAGAAGATATCTTGAACGATTGGCAAGTTTCCAGGTACAAAATCAGGCGACCCAGAAAATGGGACAAGAAGTGGAGGGTGATAATTTTTGACATTCCGGAAAAGAAAAAGAAAATACGGGAGCAGATTCGAGAAATACTTACAAATGCAGGCTTCCGCCGGTTGCAGGACAGTGTATTGGTTTATCCTTACGACTGTGAAGATGCTATAGGACTGATGAAAACCGATTTCGGGATCGGGAGAAATTTACTTTATATGATTGTAGACCAGATAGAAGACGATCGATTTTTACGCATGGATTTCGACCTCATCTAATAATCTAAAATACTGCCTCACTATATACATAATAACAATGCTATAGCTGGCTTATTATGTATCTGCAAAAACTACTTTTTACTAAAACTACAACTTATTTCTTAAAGGGAAAGCCGAGATGGGCAAGGAATTTTACGACTTCGTCCTTCGACTTTGCGGTGGTAACGATAGTGATAGCGAAGCCGAAGACGTCCTTGAGCTCTTCGTCGGAGGTTTCCGGGAAAATGGTGTGCTCTTTGATACCCAAAGTATAGTTCCCCATCTCATCGGCGGCCGCGGGAGAAATACCGCGGAAGTCCTTGGTTCTTGGCAAAGCGATATGAATAAGCTTCTCGAGGAAGTCGTGCATCCTCTTGCCTCGGAGTGTCGCCTGGTAGCCCACAATGTCGCCTGTGCGAGATTTGAAAGTGGCGATAGAAACCTTTGCCCCGCGAGGAGCGGCCTTCTGCCCGGTAATGCGCGCAAGCCTGTCCTCGACAATCTTAAATTTCGCCTTGTCTTTGAAAGAACCCACACCGGAAGAAACAATCACCTTCATAATCCTCGGCATCTGCATCGGATTCTTGTAGCCCGGCATTAATTTTGTTTTTTCTTTAAGTTTTGCCATGGAGTTTTACGTTAGAGACGTGTATCGGAAAATTTTTCTCGATTATTTCCCCCTTGCCCTTGCCTTTCTTCGATTTCTGATGAACCTTTTTCAAATTTACACCCTCGACTAGCACCATATCCTCTTTGGGCAGGGCACGCGAAATTTTGCCGACAACTCCCTTGTCCTTGCCCGCGAGCACTATGATGTTGTCTCCTTTCTTTACATGCATGATACGAATTTTACGAATTAGATCGAATGATACGAATGTCTGCGAATATTTGTAGTGATTTGTAGATTAGCATAAATTCGTAGATTAGTACTAGACAACTTCCGGCGCAAGTGAAATGATTTTTTGGAAACCCTTCTCTCCAATTTCTCTCGGCACCGGGCCGAAGACGCGCCCAGCCATAGGCTCCTTCTTGGCATTATCGAGGATAACTACCGCGTTCTCGTCGAAGCGCACATATGTGCCATCCTTCCTTCTGAAGGGCGCTCGCTGCCTCACCACGACGGCGAAGAGCACGTCCTTCTTCTTGACCGCCTTTCTCGGCTCGGCTTTCTGCACGGAGAGAACCACAATCTCGCCTATAGAAGCGTAGCGCTTCTTCGAAGAGCCCAGCACCTTGAAAACCCTGCCAATCTTGGCTCCGGAGTTATCTGCTATCTGGACTATTGATTGCGGCTGGATCATAAAGATTAGGTTCTAGGGGCTAGGTTCTAGCTACTAGCTTAAAATGCTTGTCTTTCGAAATCGGGCGAGTTTCAACAATCTGTACCTTATCACCAATCTTGGCACTATTGCCAGCATCATGCGCTTTGAACTTTTTGCGGGATTTAATGTATTTCCCGTACTTCGGGTGCTTTTGGTAGCTCTCGACAAGCACGGTAACCGTATCCTTCATCTTGTCTGAGACGACGGTACCGGTGAGCACCTTTCCCTTTTTTGTTAATATTTCCTTGTTCATTGTTTATTTAATTCAGTCATGATTCTCGCTATCTCTTTTCTGGCGGCGCGACCCTCCTTCACATTCCTTGTCCTCGAGCCAGCGGCACCGAAGCGAAATTTCGAAAGGATTTCCCTCTGCTCATAAAGAGCCTTGGCAAGATCCTTCTCATTTTTTCCTTTGTAAATTGTCTTTTTCATTGTGCTTTGTATCCTGTGCTTTGTGCTTTTATCTAGCAACTATCTTAGTCTTCAAAGGAAGTTTGGTCCCCGCTTTGCGCAAGGCCTCTCGAGCCGCTGGCTCCGGAATACCGTCAACTTCGAAGAGGATGCGCCCAGGCAGAACGGCCGCCACATATCCCTGGAGCTCCCCCTTGCCCTTACCGAGCTTCACTTCCGCTGGTTTCGCGGTATAAGGCATATCGGGGAAAATTCTAATCCATAGACGTCCAGTTTTACCTACGGCGCGGGAAACAGTCTTCCTCGCGGCCTCTATTTGGTTACTTCTGATGCGCGCACCAGCCAGAGCCTTGAGCCCGAAAGAACCGAAGGCGACCGTTACACCTCGTGTGTCTGGCCTGTTATGCTTGGAAACGTTCTTCCTCATCGTCTGCCATTTCCTGTATTTAACTTTCTTTGGGAATAACATGGAAGTTTATTTATTGAAAATGTCTCCGCGATATATCCAGACCTTGACGCCCACGGTGCCTAGAGGCAGATTCGCCACGGACGAACAGTAGTCCACGTCGGCGCGGAAGGTCTGGAGCGGGATGCGTCCCTTCTTGTGCGTCTCCGTCCTCGACATGCCACCGCCTATCATACCGGCAAGCACGACCTTCACTCCCAACACATCGCGATTCGCCATAACTTTCTCGACTGTCTGCTTCATCACCCGGCGGAAGGGCAAACGCTTCTCAAGCCCTTCAACCACCATCTGAGCGACGATAGCCGCGTTGGCCTCAGCATTCTTAATCTCTTTCACATCGAGTTTAAGGTCCACCTTCTCATCGAGAAGACCATGTTTCTCGAGAAGCTTCCTGATTGAGTTTCGCAACGTTTCCGTTCCGTCGCCTTGGCGGCCGATAATCATGCCCGGGCGCGAAGTGGAGACAATGACGCGTAGAGCCTTGGCGCTCCTCTCAATTTCGATATCAGCGACATAGAAACCGCTAAGCTTCTTCTCCAAGAACTGACGTATCAAAACGTCGCCCTTCAAATGGATTTTGTATTTGCCTTTGGGAGAGAACCAGCGCGATTTCCAGTCGCGGAGAATTCCCAAGCGATGCGAATATGGATGTACTGTGTGCGTCATAAATTATTTTGCCTCGGAGAGCACCACGGTCACGTGGGAAGTGCGCTTCCTTATGGGATTTGCCATGCCTCTTGAGCGGGGTCGGCGGCGATAGAGTGTGGCGCCAGCATCCACCTTCAGTTCCTTAATCTTCATATCTTCGGAAGCAAGATTCTGAGCCTTGGCATTGGCAAGAGCGGAAGCGATAAGCTTCTGCAAAGGAAGGCCTGCTCGCTTGGGTACAAAAGAGAGAAGCTCAAGCGCGTCTTTCACCTTCTTGCCGCGGACGAGGTCTGCGACAATCCGCACCTTTCGGGGCGATTGTCGGTAAGTATTGAGTATTGCTTTTGCTTCATTCATAAATCTTACTTCTTCGCTTCCGCGCCCTTAGCTGCCTTGGCAGCCGTAATCTCGGCTTCCTTCTGCTTGGTCTCAAGCTCCTTCTGCATCTTACCTCCGTGGCGGACGAACTTTCTCGTAAGCGCAAATTCACCGAGGCGGTGTCCAACCATGTCCTCGGTGACGAATACTTCTATATGATTCTTGCCGTTGTGGACCCCGAAGGTGAATCCCACCATCTCGGGGGCAATCTGGCACGCCCTCGACCACGTCTTAATAATGCCGGTTTCTGTCGGCTTCTTGCCCTCGATTTTCTTCAACACTCGGGGGTCAACATATGGGCCTTTGGTGGATGATCGCGACATTTCAAAAATAAAAGCTCGTACGAGCTAGCTGGAATATAGTATAGAAAATAGGGCTTGAAGTCAAATTGGACAAAACAAAAGGTGGGGGTCCAAGCTTGGCGACCCCCACCTGTGGAACACGGTGTCCCAACCTCACCTTTCGGCTGAACCCGTAGCCTTTCTTGGGCGTCAACGGTTCGTTGGAACGTTTGCCACTGGCCTTACTTAGGCGTTCGGATGCCATGCCTCGCGCGCAAGGCGGGAGGTGCTTACTGGAACATCACTGTTGCCAATCGGCGCTGGGCTGACCGGTCTACACCGGTCTTTTGTCAAAACCCTTTTGGCCGTCATCCGCACGACAAAGTCGTGGGAGACAACCCCGGCAGGGTCAGCCGGTCGAACACGAAAGCGCGGTGGGACCCGTCTTCAGATGGGTTTTTTCTTGTGGAACCCCGCTTAGACAAATCCCGTCGAGAAACGCCTCAATCCGGGCCTCCTTTCCTTAGTCTATGTTTATCATACACCCAAACAACTTTTTTGTCAAGTAAAGCAAGGCGGGAACTATATACAAAGTTACTCCGACCTCTAGGCGCTGGGGAAGTCTATACCATCAAAATCAGATCCTGGATGTGCATCTTCCCATCCACTTCTCCATTCTTCTAGCAATTCATGCAGAGCATTTATCTTTTTATTCAAATCACTGATGGCAAATAAAATGGCCCCGACCAAAATTATCAAAATCCATTCCATCTACCCATTTTACATTACCACACCATAAAAAGAAAGATAGGATTTGTGGGTTCAAATCCTATCGAGTGCACTTTTAGTCATGATTTACACTCCCATCGGGGTCTATTCCTAATATATAGCAGAGGCTTCCCTTTAGTGCACCAAATACCCTAACTATAGTTGGTGCACCATTTACTCTGAAGTGGAGGTAGGTGCTAAAATCTGCGTCTGTATCAGCAAAAAGATTTGCATTGAAACTGTCTTTTTTCTCAATACTAAATCCTTTATCATGCCTCATGCCAATAACATCTTTAAAAGTCATATCCTCAAACTTTCCCAATGTGGCATACAACCTTTCTAAGTGAGACTTTCCAAGGTTTCTAATACACCAATTTTTGTGTGTTTTGCAATGACGAAAACTGAACCTTATGGGACTTTCAAAGTGGGCTGGAGCAACTTGGGCTTGAAGTATGCCTTCTCTACTCTCGCCAATACTTCCTTTTAAATAAGGTTTATTCCTATTCATTCGCAAGCGTAAACAGATTTTTGTAGTAGCTTCTCAATACACTATTTTCAATAGTAGTTCCACTACCTTTTTGAAAAGCTTCAATCCATGGTTTATGCTTGTGAGTTATTTTCATAAGTTCAATAGCAGAGTATTTGCCGAACAAATCCCATACTCCCTTAATAAACTCTGATTTTTTATCGTTATCGATTCCCTTAAAAGATTTATCTAGGGGCAATGGTTTATTCTTGTTGCTTGAATAGTGATGATAAATTGAAGGAATAACTGGGCCCCATTTCCAAGCTTCAATCTTTTCAGTAAAAAGTGGTTTATTAAAAAGTGCCATATGCGAAGCTTGTGCAAAGTAAAGCAACTTTTGTAGTTTCAAATTTGTTATGCCTTCAGGAGTAGGCAGACCTTTATCAGCCCCCTCTTTTAAAGACAGGTCGATAAGAAAACTGGCTACATCTTTTGCCTTTAAAATATCCATATAATAATTATACCCCATTTTTAATTAGGGTGATCAAATATATAATTTCCAGCAAAATCCCCTAGCGCGATGGACAATATAGCAAAACCCCGCCAATAGCGGGGTTTTGCCTATTCTCGGTATTACCTAGCTAGATTAATACCAGATTATTGGTTCCTGCCGCTCATCTCGCCTCTAAGGCGTTCGATGAAGCGACCGGCTGCCTCTTGTCCGCCAAGACCAAAGGAGAGGCCTAGAGCAAGCGAGAGAGCGATGACGATGCCAGTAAAGAGAGTCTGGCTGAAGGCGGCTGCGATGCCGAGCTGTGAGAGAGCAACCAGGATCGCGAAGATCCAGATGGCCCACTTGGCGATAGCGCCGGCGAAGTGAGCGGAGTGTACGCCTGCTGTGCGGGCGGCCGTAACTACTACTCGGCCGGTAACATCACCCACAACACCGGCTACCAGGAGCACTAGGGCTGCGGCGAGTACGCGGGGCAAGTAGCCAAGTACGACTTCCTGGAGGAAGAGGTTTACCTGGACCAGGCCCAAAATGTCGAAAGCCGCAACCAGGAACATTACAATCACAAACCACTTTACCAGAGCGCCGATGAATTCTCCGGAATCGAGATTCACGCCTCCGCGACGAAGGAATGACTCAAGGCCGGCGCGACGAAGTCCTTCGTCGACCTTAAGAGACTTGAACACCTGCGCGATAGCGCGTCCGAGGAGAGCTCCTATGAGCCAGCCGAGGACGAGAATGACAATCGCGATTACAAGATTCGGGACGAAGTTGACTACTCCCACCCAGAGGTTCTGGAAAGAGAGTTGCAAAACTTCGCTCCATGTATTTAATAACATATGTCTAGACGGAATGACTTTAACTGCTAATTACCACTTTAAAAGGGGTATGTAAATATTATACACCGTGTAAATAAAGGATATTTTAGCCCTGTGGACAACAATTACGCCTTCTTTGCGATTTCTAGCCCTAGTTTGTTGAGAATAAGTCTGTGGCGGGCATCTAGGATGTCGCGTATGAGCTTATCGTACACACCCATGCGGTACTGGAAGTCAGCTGTTTCAAAGGCGGCGTAGCGCAATTCCTTACCAAGTTCCGCTTCTATAGAACCAATGACGTGATTTAGTCTCGCTTGGCTAATGTCATCTCCTACCACAAGCATATCCACCCTAGAGTCCGGGTCATGGAGAAAGACTCCGGAAATAAGAACGAGTTTTATGTTACCCGCTCGGCTAAGTTTCTTCACTATCTCCTTCTCCGACATGGGGGTGGCGTCAACTAGGAAGTTCCCGATAGCCGGAAGATAGATATACGTAGGGTTGAGAACGTAGCCTCTGGCTCGCCTTTTGATAAGACCCGCTTTAGACAAATTATTGAGTTCGCGCCTGGCCGTTTCGGACCGCTCCTTGGCTCTGTGGGAAACCTCGGATGCCGAGAGAGTCAATCCGGGGTTGAATATGAAGAGTCTCATAATTTTTACCTTCGCCTCCCCGCCGAAAATTAAGGAAACTGACTTCATGTTGTTATGCCCGTATTGTACCCCCAAACAAAAACCGCGCAATGCGCGGTTTTTGATTCATTTTTTCACCCCCAGAGCCTTCCAAACATCTCCTTCAGTATACTTTCCGCTTGCTAATCCGTACGCAACAACTTTCTTTACTAAATCTCTTTGAAAATTTGGGTAAACATTCTGAGGTATGGTCACGACACAGCAACTGCTATCTTCTGGTGGACAGGTATTGTCTTTGTATACAGCACAATGGGAACCTCTCCCAGCGTTAGGTAACACACAAAGACCGAGCCTTTCACAAGCTTTTATCCAATCTTTTTGTGTACATCCCTTAATTCTATCCACTAATTTCCCCTCGGCTAATTTTATGCTTGAGTGGAGGTTAGGCGATGACATACTCCGCTTCCCGCTCGGCAGTCCTCATTGATGAATGGGAGAACAAGTTTGTACCCCAGCGGAAGGGGCTTTTTAGATCAACAAACCTCAGAACCTGTTGAGAATATTTTGGATCGATTCCTGCTGCTGTAAGAATGGCGTCTCTTATCATTCTGTCCATTTCAGCAACGTCGTCCCCCATACCTCCGGTCATAATGGCTGGAAGCTCGTTGCATTCAGCCACCCACTCACCATTTTGATACTTCATGATAGAGAAAGTTAACATCCTATCCCCCAGGAATTTTTCCAGGTTGGCCTTAGCCTGTTGTATGTTCATGTTGCTATTGTACCATGACATGTCAAGTCTTATGACGAATTGACAATCCTATTACGTCAGCTACTATAGTAGTGTTGTTCTTTCACAATTTCATATTATCAAGAGTGAGCCGAGGGTACTGACCCTGTGACGCTCCAGCAACCCATTGAGTTGGGTGCTCCATTCAGCCTTGTCCCGCCGAAGCTTTAGCAAAGGTGGACCCGAGGAGAGATGATGTGGAGGTGGAAGCCTAATTCGCAAAACCGCCATATCGGCGGTTTTGCTTTGCTGGAGAAGAAAATGATTCACCAAACTCTAAAAGGCCTCAATCTGAATTTAGATGAGCTGAGCGAACTGGAGAAATTGCTTGCCAAAAACTTGCTCGGTCTTGCAGGAGGTCAAGAAATGATCGAATTATCGAACAGAGGTGAAAGGGGTGACAAAAAATTCTGCTTAAAAATTCCTGGCCCACGTAATTTCAAACAAGATTACGAGGTTGTTCTATCACGATTATCTTTCGATAGAAATTACGTGCCAGCTGGTACAACTTTTACAGCAAGCGAGTTGCTACTGACTTTTCTCGAAGACTTGGCTGAACGTCTAGCCATAGTTAAGGACCACTCTTAAATGAAGTTGAAAAGCACTACGATATATCGTAGTGCTTTTCTCTATACAGGAAAATCCTGTGTGTTATTTCAATGTTACCTTTCCACCCGCTTCTTCTATTCTCTTCTTCAATTCGGCGGCTTCTTCTTTCTTCATACCCGCTTTGAGCATAGAGGGAACGGCATCGACAAGGTCTTTGGCTTCCTTGAGACCGAGAGCAAGCACTTCCTTGACCACCTTGATGACGGCAATCTTATTGGCACCACCATCGGTGAGCTCGACATCGGCTGTCGACTTCTCTTCCTCCGCGGGACCCGCGGCTACTGCCGGACCAGCTGCTACCGCCGTGGCGGAGACGCCGAACTTCTCTTCGAAGGCCTTCACCAGTTCATTCAATTCAAGAACAGTGAGACCTTCAACTTCAGTAAGAATTTTTTGTAATTTGTCTGACATGGGATTATTAATTTTCAATTTTTAATTTAGAATTTTCAATCAATTTTTAATTTTCAATGGTCATTGGAAATTCAATGAAAATTGAGAATTGTAAATTGATAATTACGAGCGCAATTTAGCGATTTCATTCAGTGCGATAGCAAATCGCTGAATTGGCGAGTTCACAATGTTCACGAACTTACCCCGAAGCACATCGAGCGTCGGAATCTTCGCCATCTCAAGCACTTCCTCCGCGGCGACATACTTGCCCTTGAAGATACCTCCGAGAATCTTGAGATTCTCCGGAAACTTCTTCATGAAGTCGTACACCTCGCGGGCGGGAGCGATGAGGTCATCGCCCCAAGCGAGCGCGAGTTCACCCGGTAATTCAGGCTTGTCACCTTCAAACTTCTCCGCGTCGAGCGCTCTGTCTGTCAAAGTCTTCTTGACCACAGTATAAGATACGCCTCCTTCTTTGAGAGTGCGGCGCAGGTTTGTGGTGTTGCTGACAGAGAGCCCTTTGAAGTTCACGAAGATAACCGAAGTGGCGCTCTTGAAAGCGCTCTTGAGCTTATCGACTATCTCCTCTTTCTTCTGCTTTGTTATAGCCATTCAAAATAGCTAAAGCTGTTAATCGCACGTATAAGGCAAAGGAGTTTCTGATCTCGGCCGGACTTATGGAATGCCAGCTATCTTTGACCTTACGAGGAATACATTACAGGAAATATTATAAAAAGCAACGGCGGCGCCACGGTGTGGCGCCGCCCGAATTCAAGACTGGATGTTCACAGTCACCGACGCTGGAGTCCGATAGAAGAGCATTCTCAGCCAGCGGGCAACCCGCCGCCAGAAGATCGTCTGTGCCAGGAACTCTTCCCAACACGTTTCGATCATCAGATACTCATCGATCGTAAGCTTCCCGCAGTTCCGGGGAGCTTGAAGCTTGCGGATCGCCGCCGGAATCGGACTTCGTTCGTGCGCCCTCTTCGGCAAAATGCCGAACTGTTTCGCACACGCGGCAGCACTCGCCGCCCGAACGCCCGTCATCCGATCTCTGTGATACGCTTCCTTGGCATTCATGAGCCCACGCAGGAATTCCGATTTTTCCATATACCCCCCAACGTAAAATATTGCGTTTATACAAAGTCCTTCCAGATAATATTAGACCCGAGCGCGACAGTCAAATTATTCCAGTTATTATCCTTGAATTAATACTACAAGTTTACCTGATACTTCATGCAAAATATCTGCCGGACACTTGGAAACAAACTTCACTCCTCTGATTTTCCAGGACATTGACCTGACATGATCGCTTAAGATTACTCCTTTAACTTTTGGAGTTTCGATGATCACTTCGAAAAGTGAATTTCTAATGGTTGAGGTGACGGGACACATTATAGCCAGTTGGCTACGGAGATTGTAGGCATGCGTAGACAATATTAATGCAGGACGGCGACCTCTTTGCTCGTGACCTTTTGTGGGACTAAACGATGTGTACACGATATCCCCTCGCTCTGGTATATAGTTTACTCTCCCCATTCTGGTAGAATTTCCTTACCAACGTCAGGACCCCAATCTGTTTCCGGATGTCGATTTTTTGGATTGATACTAGCTATGAGCTCATCTAAATTGTATTTATTGTAGATAGGCTTGAGAGTTATTTCTACCTCACTCCCATAGCGAAATCCGCCCTTACGCATAGCTATTTTGGGTATGCGCACCGCAGCGCTGTTGCCCCATTTGCGTATTTTAGTAGTCATTGGCATAAGTATATACATTGTATCTACATACGCAAGAGACGATGTGAGTAGTGATTTCTGACAAAACAAAATCCCCTAATGGGAACTTTGTTACTTCTATTTACTACTTATTATTTACTAGCGTTTTCCTACCCTTCTGCGACTAACAATAAACTTGTTTGAATATTTCTTGGCTCGGCGGGACTTCTGACCCTTGCCAGTAGGCTTGCCGTAGATAGAGATGGCGCGTCGGCGACCGCGACCCTGTCTACCTTCACCTCCGCCGTGCGGATGATCAACAGGGTTCATGGCTGTGCCGCGGGTGGTCGGACGGATGCCGAGCCAGCGTGAACGTCCGGCCTTACCGAGCTTCACGAGCCTGTTTTCGTTATTGGAAACTTCGCCTATGGTTGCCCACGCGTTGGCGGGCACTTTCCTCACTTCGCTTGAAGGAAGCTTCACATCCACGTAACCGCCGTCCTTGGCGAGAATTTCCACGTAGTTTCCGCCCGAACGAGCAAGCTTGGCGCCACCCCGATGCTTGAGCTCCACGTTGTAAACGAATGTGCCCACGAGCATATTGCCTAGAGGCATGCGGTTGCCTGGGATTATGGGCGCTTTCTCGGAGACAACATTCTCATCTCCCACCTTGGCGCTGTTGTGCAAAAGGGTGTATCTTTTCTCGCCATCTTTGTACGTCACGAGACCGATGAAGCCCGAGCGGCTCGGATCATACTCAACCGTATTTATGACAAATGGCACGTCGAACTTGTCGAAAAGGAAATCAACATCCCGGTGCAATCTCTTATGCCCGCCTCCCTTGTGGCGAGTGGTGATGCGTCCGGTATTATTCCTGCCTGTGCCCCGGTGGAAGCCCTTGGTCAGAGCTTTATGCGGCTCGCTCGTTGTAACAATCTTCCGATAATCGATGCCGGAGGTGTTGCGGCGGGATTTTGTTGTGGGCTTGTAGTGTTTCATTATAGAAGTTCTATCTTATCGCCTTTTTTGAGCGCGACATACGCTTTCTTAACCGCACTTTTCACGCCTCTCTTGCCTCTAACAATAACTTTTCTCGCCGGAATGTTTACCACGCGAACATCTGTCGGAACTACCTTGTAAGCATCTCTGATGGAAGCGATGATAGATGCCTTAGTAGCAAATTTCTCCACCTCGAAAACGTAGACATTGTGCTTGTCGGCGGAAATGGCGGCCTTCTCGGTAATACGAGGTCCCTTGAGAACATTATTCGGTTTTATATTTAGCTTCTGCATGCTAGTTTGTCGGCTTCTTGGCTTTCTTAGTTTTGGGAATAGCCTTGAACGCAACTTCCGGATTCTCGATAACCAGATACTTGTACTGAAGAAGTGTTATGGGGTCAAGGTTCCTCGCTTCAAGCACTTCAACATTGCCGAGATTCTTGAAGGCTCTCTCAGTCTCCTTGTTCTTGCTTCCAAGCGCGATGGCCGCTGAGCTCTTCCTCTTGGAATACATCTTTTCAAAACCCTTCACTTCCGAGAGTCCGCCAAGAGCTTGCACCGCAAACTTCGTCTTCGGCTCAGCGAGCGCGAGAGAATCGACGAAGAGTATCTCCCCATCGCGATATTTCTCGGCGAGGATGGTGTGAAGAGCTTTTACTCTCATGCTCTTCGAAATCGTGCGGGCATAATTCTTTTCGTTTCTCGGACCGTGAGTGACACCACCACCGACCCAGATAGGACTTCGTGTTGAGCCGTGACGGGCTCTACCCGTTCCCTTCTGTTGCCAAGGTTTCTTGCCTCCTCCTCTTACTTCGCCTCTATTTTTCGTATGGGCAACGTTCTTTCTCCTCGAGGAAAGAATAGAGTCGGTAATTTGTTTTACCAAGTCCGCGTTCCAGCGCAAACCAAAAATACTCTCGGGAAGCGCGAACCTTCCAATCACCTTGCCTGTTTGGTTGTAGACTGGGGTTTCCATATTCTTCTTACTTCATACTTCTTACTTCTACTTTCGTTCCACGTCTGCCGGGAATAGCTCCCCGGATGAAGATTTCCCTAGTTTCCGGCTCGACTCTTATTACTCTTAGGTTCTTTATCGTAACTTTTTCTCCGCCCATCCGACCGGCCATGCGCATACCTTTGGCTACGCGTCCTCCCGCTCGTCCGCCTCCGCCAATGGAGCCGGCCTCGCGCTCGGAATGCTTTTGGCCGTGGGAGCGACGGCCTCCCTCGAACTTGTGGCGTTTGACCACCCCCTGGAAACCCTTGCCTTTAGAAATGCCGGAAACAGTAATCATGTCTCCTACAGCCAAGGGGAGGGCTTGGGAATCGGCATCTAAGCCCTCCCCTTGGTTCTGTAACACGACGATAGTCACGGGGAAAACTTCCCCTGATTCGTCGAATATTTGCGTCATGTTTACTTTCTTGGCTTTCATTTCTATTTCTATATCATTTTCACATCTATGTTCACGCCAGAAGGAAGCGACATGTTAGTCAGAGCTTCTATGACCTTGGCGCTGGGATTCAGAATATCGATGAGCCGCTTGTGTATTCGCATCTCGAACTGTTCTCGCGCATTCTTGTATACGAACGCCGCGCGGTTCACCGTATATTTCTTTATCTCTGTCGGCAAAGGAATCGGGCCTTGGATTTTCGCGTCATAGCGGAGAGCGGTGTCGATTATCTGCTTGACCGAGAGGTCGAGTATCTTCGACTCGTACGCCATGACTCGAATGCGCAACTTGGCAGTCGCTTCTTCAGCCGCCTTGGCTTTCGATGACGTTTTTGTTTTTTTAGGTACTTTTGTTGCCATTCGAGTAATTTCTAAATCCTAATTTCTAAATCCTAAACAAATTCCAAATTTTAAATTTAGAAAATTATTTAGAGTTTAGGGTTTAGGATTTGGTGCTTCCAAAATTATTACTTAATAATTTTGGTAACCACTCCCGCGCCCACAGTCTTGCCTCCTTCTCGGATGGCGAAGCGCTGCTGCTCTTCGAGAGCGACCGGAGCGACGAGTTTGACCGTGAAGGTCGATGTATCGCCCGGCATTACCATCTCAACACCTTCCGCGAGAGAAACTTCTCCGGTCACGTCGGTTGTTCGGATGTAGAACTGAGGCTTGTAGCCTGTGAAGAACGGCGTGTGTCGTCCGCCTTCCTCTTTCTTCAATACGTAGACCTCGGCGGTAAAGTCCGTGTGAGGAGTTACCGAACCGGGCTTGGCGAGCACCTGACCGCGGTGAAGGTCTTCCTTCTTGGTGCCGCGGAGAAGTACGCCGGCATTGTCTCCCGCTTCACCTTGTTTGAGAGACTTATTGAACATTTCGATACCGGTAACTACAGTCTTTGCGGTATCTTTGATTCCGACAATTTCTACTTCTTCGCCCACCTTAACAACACCTCTTTCAATTCTGCCGGTAACCACCGTGCCTCGGCCTTCAATCGAGAAGATGTCCTCAATAGGCATGAGGAACGCTTTATCCAGCTCGCGAACAGGCTGAGGAATATAGGTGTCGAGAGCGTCGGTCAATTCGAGAATCTTCTTGGACCACTCGTCATCGATGCCGGTCGCCTCGAGAGCCTTAAGAGCCGAGCCGCGGATAACCGGGGCGTTGGCACCGTCAAACTCGTACTTGTTAAGCAAGTCACGAACCTCTTCTTCGACGAGGTCGATGAGCTCCTTGTCTGGAACCATGTCGCACTTGTTGAGGAACACCACAACCTTCGGCACTCCAACCTGCTTCGCAAGGAGGATGTGCTCTCTGGTCTGAGGCATCACGCCGTCGGTTGCCGCAACCACGAGGATAGCGCCGTCCATCTGGGCGGCACCGGTAATCATGTTCTTGATGTAGTCGGCGTGTCCGGGAGCATCGACGTGCGCGTAGTGGCGGGCGTCGGTTGCATACTCGGAGTGGGAGAGAGCAATAGTAATGCCTCTCGCCTTTTCTTCGGGAGAGTTGTCAATCTGGTCGACTCCCTTAACAGTTGCCTCTTTGCCCGCGCGGTGAAGCACGTTCAAGATCGCGGCGGTAAGAGTAGTCTTGCCGTGGTCAACGTGGCCAATTGTGCCTACGTTTACGTGCGGCTTAGAACGATCGAATTCTGCCATATTAGTAATTAGTTATTAGTAGATAGTAGTTAGTAACTTCTTCTGAAAAAAAGAAAGCGCGCGAGAACCATTGCCTTCTTTGATTCATAAGCGCGTCATAAAAGTGCTATACCTTATTGAGAGTCCGCCAGCTGGCGGATCAAAGAGCATGGCACCTATAGACGTAAGCGCCATATTATACAACCCCTGTATAAAAGTAAAGGGGCGTCACTTGGACGCCTCCTCCTCCCGCCCGCGAGGTTACTTCGCGACCTCCTCCCGCTGCTTCTGGATGATCTCTTCGATCTCCAGGAGAGTCAGGGGCCTGTCGGCCACCCTCTCCATGTGAACGACCCCGCCAATCCCTTCGACCTCGCCGACGATCTGCCGCGCCGCGAAGTCCGACGCGGCGGTGAAAAACAGCTGATACTGTGGCATCGAACCCTCCAATCTCTACTATACACCCAAACCATTAAAAAGTCAAGGGCGTCCCTGCGGTGGGACGCCCTTTGTGAAGCGCCGGAGCGCCTAGAACTTGCGTCCCAGACATTCCTCCATGTAGAACTTGAGCCCGCTGGGCTCATACTCGGCGTCCGAAATCGGTTCCATCACGAGGAGCCCTCGTGATGGCGGTGGCATTACGGTCGTGGCGAACTGCTTCGCCAGAAGCCGATACGCCTCGTTCTCCTTCTTGGCCATCTCGAGCTCGTTTTGGAGTCTGCGCGACCAGATCCGAGCGGTAATCAGTTCGGACCGGAAAACTTCCGGCGTAACCTCCATCTTCTCGATGCGCCCCAGCCTCGCGTTCTGGAAGAGGTCCACCGTGACCTCTGCTGACTGTTGCCATGCATGGTTCTTACGGACGAAATGCACGCCGATGACGGTCGCTGTTATAGAGTAGACGACGAAAAACATGAGAAGTCTTTTCACTGAACTGCTCCTTGTAAGGGCTCTCGCCCGTGTCCTGCCGCACTATGAACCAATTTTTATAAAAAGGCAATACTAAACCCTCGCCATCGAGCCGGTTCTCGCTTCGATGATGGTAGCCGCCACATTCTGCGGCACCACAGCGTAGTGGTCGAACTCCATGGTCGAGGAACCTCGGCCCTCGGTCATTGAGCGAAGATTGGTCACATAGCCGAACATCTCGGAGAGAGGCACTTTCGCCTTCACTACCTTGAGATCACCGCGGTCTTCCATTGCTTCTATCTGGCCGCGCTTGCCACTCAAATTGCCGGTAATGTCGCCCATGAATTTCTCCGGTACCACTACTTCCACTTTCATAATAGGCTCGAGGAGCACAGGCTTCGCCTTCTTTGCCGCTTCCTGGAAAGCTTGCGAAGCGGCAATCTTGTAGGCAATTTCCGATGAGTCAACGTCGTGGTAGGAGCCGTAGTTGAGCTCGCAGGAAATGTCTGTCATCTTGTAGCCGGCGAGAATGCCACGGTCCATAGCCTCGCGCACGCCCTTCTCCACGGCGGGGATAAATTCCTGCGGGATAACGCCTCCCTTGATGGCGTCGACGAATTCGAATCCGGGTTCCCTATGCGCGTTCTTCGGCACCTTCTCCTCCGGGTCATAAGCCGGCAGAGGCTTAATCTTAATCTTCACGTGCCCATATTGTCCCTTGCCTCCGGTCTGCTTGATATATTTGTTCTCCACTTCCGCTTCGCCCTGAATAGTCTCTTTGTAAGAAACTTGCGGCTTGCCGACATTTGCTTCGACACCGAATTCTCTCTTCATTCTGTCCACGATAATTTCCAGGTGAAGTTCACCCATGCCCATGATAACGGTCTCGCCAGTTTCCTGGTCGGATTTAATTTTGAATGTCGGGTCCTCATCCGAGAGGCGCTTAAGAGCCATGCCCATCTTCTCTTGGTCTGCCTTGGTCTTAGGTTCGATACGCAGAGATATGACCGGTTCGGGGAATTTAATCTGGTCGAGAGCAATGGGGTTCTCTTCATCGCAGAAAGTGTGTGAAGTTTTCGCGTCCCTGAGACCCACGGCGGCGGCAATTTCTCCGGCAAAAACTTTTTTCACCTCTTCTCTCTTGTCCGCCTGCAGGCGCACGATACGGCCGAGGCGTTCCTTGGTGCCGGTAGTGGAATTATAAATATAAGTGCCGCTCTCGATAGTGCCGGAGTATACGCGGAAGAATGTCAGCTGGCCCACGAATGGGTCCGCCTGGAGTTTGAAGGCGAGTGCCGCGAAGGGCTCTTCGTCTGAAGCATGACGCACCACTTCTTCGCCCGTTACAGGGTGAGTACCTTTAATCGGTGGGATGTCGAGAGGTGAAGGCAAGTAATCAACCACCGCGTCGAGCACAAGCTGGACGCCCTTGTTCTTAAGCGCGGAACCAGCGAGAACCGGGAAAATTTTGTTCTCTATCACCGCCTTCCTCATGACACGCTTCAAATCTGTAAGCGATGCCTGCTTACCCTCGAGATAATCGTTCATCAAAGTTTCATCATTCTCAACAATGCGCTCGACAAGTTCGGCGCGATACTTCGTGGCATCGGCTTTGAGATTCTCGGGAATTTCTTTCTCGATAACCTTGTTGCCCATCTCGCCTTCGAAGTAGAAGGCCTTCATCTTCAAAAGGTCGACGACCCCTTCGTGTTTCTCTTCTTCGCCGATGGGAATTTGCATGCGCACCGCCTTCTTCGAAAGCCGACTCAAAATAGATTGGTACGAGCGCTCGAAAGATGCCCCCGTGCGGTCGAGCTTGTTCACGAAACAGATTCTCGGCACAAGTGCTTCTTCCGCGTAACGCCAATTAGTCTCGCTTTGTGGCTCTACTCCCGCCACACCGTCGAAGACAACTACCGCGCCGTCGAGCACTCGGAGTGACCTCTTCACCTCCACGGTGAAGTCGATGTGTCCCGGCGTGTCGATAATATTGAAGCGGTATTTGTCCGCATCCAAGGCCCGGCCTTGGGAATCAGTACTTAAGGCCGGGCCTTTATATGTCGGTTGCCAGAAGCAAGTGATAGCCGCCGCGGTAATGGTGATGCCGCGCTCGCGCTCCTGCTCCATCCAGTCGGTGGTAGTGTCTCCCTCGTGCACTTCGCCGATTTTATGTTGCGAACCGGTATAGAAAAGCACGCGTTCGGAAGTGGTGGTCTTCCCCGCGTCAATGTGCGCTATGATTCCAAAGTTGCGCACCTTCTCCAATGGATAGTCTCTTTGCATATAAGTACTAATCTACGAATTACACCAATCTGCTAATGCCTGCGAATAATTCGTTGCCATTTGTATAATTTGGATCATTTGTAAATTGGTATCTACCAGGCAAAATGCGCGAAGGCCTTGTTGGCTTCAGCCATCTTATGCATGGTTTCTCTCTTCTTTATGGCCTCTCCTTCGTTGTTTGACGCGGCGATAATCTCTTCCGCCAATTTTTCGTGCATAGCTTTGCCTTTTTTATTGCGGGCGGCATTTATAATCCACTTCATGGAGAGAAACTGGCGACGTTCGGGACGCACCTCTCTCGGCACCTGGTAGTTCGCGCCTCCGACTCGGCGGCTGCGCACTTCCATCAAGGGGCCGGTGTTCTTCAAAGCAGTTTCGAACACTTCAAGCGGGTTGGCATTCTTCGTCTTTTCTTTTATCAAATCGAGTGCCTGGTACACGACTTTGCGCGCGGTATTCTTCTTCCCCTCTTCCATGACGTAATTTACAAATTTAGTCACCCTCTCGGATTCGTAGAGGTAATCGGGTTCTATTTTCGGCTTAGTCTTGAGTTTGCGTCGCATTTTCTTGCTTATTCAACTTATACAACTTATTTAACTTTTTTTGGCTTCTTCGCTCCATACTGGCTTCTGGCTTGTCTTCGGCTTTCTACGCCGGTTGCGTCAAGAACGCCTCGTACGACAGAGTAGCGGAGACCAACATCTCTCACCAGTCCTCCGCGGATAAGTACCACCGAGTGCTCTTGCAGGTTGTGGCCAATACCCGGGATATATGCAGTCACCTCCATGCCATTGGTCAGACGAACACGAGCAATCTTGCGAACGGCGGAGTTCGGCTTCCTAGGAGTCTTGGTTGTAACCTTGGTAGCCACGCCTCGCTTGAACGGGGAGTTGAAGTAGACCGGCCTGTTTTTAAGGGTATTGAAAGCGCGCGTCAAAGCAACCGACTTCGACTTGCGGCGGAGCTTCTTCCTTTTTCTCTTGACCAGCTGGTTGATTGTAGACATTAAAAACTCTCCCTTCGGAGACAAATACTGTACTAAATGAAGCCATAAAAAGCAAACTGGACCCACCGCGCGTTGCGAGGGGCCCAGGGTATTACGGTACGAAATGCCGGCACACGAGTATGAAAACAATGAGAACCGCGACCGTGCCGGCAACCCAGTACCAGAAAGACTCATCCCAGCCCTCTGTCCAGTGTATCATGGGATACCTCTTTTTATATCATACACCCAATGGTCGAGTTTGTCAATACTTTAAAACGAGATTCCCGTAATAAGCTTGAAAATAAGGACAATTAAAGGGAAGAGGTACTGCCACAGGAAGAAGATGAAGAAGAGCACCAGTATAAGCCCATACTTTTCAAAAAACTGTCTGAGCCGGAGCGAATTCTCGGGAAAGATGGCGAAAAGGAGCTTCGACCCATCAAGCGGCGGTATGGGTACGAGGTTGAAGATTGCCAAAACAATGTTGATGAAGACGATTATGGCCGTAATGGATACGAAGGATTCGTTCGCCCAGCTTGCCCCGCTGGCGGTAGCCGCACGCAGTATGAGTCCGAAGACGATAGCGAGGAATATGTTGGATACAGGCCCGGCTCCGGCGACTATGGCCTCGGACCACCGACCAGGGCGCAAGTTGTAAGGGTTATACGGCACAGGCTTCGCCCAGCCGAAGATGAATCCGGCCGTCATGTAGGCCACAACCGGCACGAGGAAAGAACCCACAAGGTCGAGATGCTTAAAGGGGTTTAGGGTCAGCCTTCCCTGCCAACGGGCGGTATCGTCGCCCAGGTAGCTTGCGGCATAGCCATGCGAGACCTCGTGAATGACGACCGACATGATGAGAATGGCGATTTGGAAAGGAAGGTCCATGTTCAATTAGACGAATTATAGCAAGTATGTTAGTCTAATGCCCTAATGGCAAGAATTTGCGCGGTAACCAAGAAGGGCTCAAGAATTGGAGGCGGCTACTCCAACAGGACTCGTGCTACCCAATTCAACCCCACCGGCATGGTACGCAAGTACCCCAACCTCCAGAAGAAGCGCCTTTACGTACCGGAACTCAAGAAAACTCTCGTCCTCACCCTCTCAACCAAGGGCTGGAAGACTATCGCCAAGCGCGGCGCGCATTCTGTCTTAAAGAAAACAGGGGTTATTTAATAAAAAGAAGAGCCGGAACGTTCCGGCTCCGCGACCATATATTTCTAATACGTTATAAACTCACCACAGTGAGATAATAACGTACACAATAATTTATATAGTAGAAGAAATTTCAGACAAGGTCGAATTCGTCTCTAAGATATCGATCGTTTTCCAACTCTTCAACAATTAAATAGAGAAGATTTTTCCCGACCCCGAAATCAGTTTTCAATAGTGCAATGATATCTTCGCAGTCATAAGGATAGACCCAAACACTTTCTTGTAACAGATAAAACCCGGCGGACTTAAAAAGGGTTCTTATCTGATCGCGCTCCTTTCTCTTTTTATCTGGTATGTCGAAAATAATCACTCGCCATTTTTTATCCCATTTTTTCGGTCTTTCGAATTTGAATTGATTAAATTCCCATCTGCGAAGCCTTTCTTGGCCGGCCATGGTAAGTTCATAAAATTTTCCATTAAATCTCATAAGACCCTTCTTAACCATCTTGCTCGCGGAAGAACTAACATATTCTTTTTGCCTCCTATTTGGAATAATACCGAGTTTCGCCATAGCCCCTAACACGTTTGGAGCCAGGAGGCCAATACCCAAAATACCGGCACCGGCTACCGTAGCTAAAATAATTTGCTGCAAATGTTTCCTCTTGCTTCTTTTTCTGCTTTGTTGCTCCAGTTTACCCATACGTTATTAGCTCACCACAGTGAAATTATAACGTATGTATGAATACCAATCATTATTAGCTGTGGACTATTTTACCTGGAGGACCTTCCCATCCGTTTCGAATTTGACGCGGTGAGGTGGAAGTGGTAATTTGGGCGGCAGAAAACAGACAGAAAGGAGAATTCATGCCTCACATTCACGCCACTCTGCCGTTCAACGCCTTCGCTGAACGCGAGGCGCTCAAGGTTCACAAGGAAGACATCGTCCGTATCCTGGCCGAGTTCAGTCCATACAAGCCTGATGACATCCTGCTCGAAGCCAAGATTCTCACGCGCGAGGAAGTCGAACTCTCGGTGAACCTCGTACCTCTCGTGTTCATCATCGATCTCGGCACTTGCCCAGAAATCAGTGTCGACGATGTCTACGCGGGAATGGTGCGCGGGGCATTGCTTCGCCGCTGCTCGAGACTCCGATTAATCCACTTCATCCTCTGGATCAAGCGCCACCCGGACAATGGTGTCGCGGAGCACAAGCCGTGATGCAGAACCTGGGCGCTGCCGCGTACGCGGCAGCGCCTTCCTCATTTAATTTTTAAAGTTTTGCCATCCGTTTCGAATTCGATGGTGCCGGAATCTATCGTCGATAGAATTTTTGCCCCGACTTTTTCTAAAATATTCAAAACTTCTTTGTGCGGATGGCCGTAAGTATTGTCCTTGCCGGCGGAGATTACGGCATATTCCGGAGAAACAGCTTCGGCGAAGGTAAGCGAGGTGGATGTGCGCGAGCCGTGGTGCCCAGCTTTCAGAACATCCGTATCGAGAATTTGTTTATTTAATCCAAGCAGAATATTTTCAATACGAATCGGCGAATCGCCGGTGAAGAGGAACGACGACTCCCCATACTCGAGCCTTGCCACCACCGAAGCGTCGTTCGTCTCCCAGTTTGAGACATCCCGGTCCGGAAAAAGGATGGTAAGTCTTACTCCATCACCGAAGTTTATAACCTGTCCCCTTCTCGCGAGCACGGTTTCAATATTTTTTTCATCTACTCTTTTCGCGAGCTCGTCATCTATATCGTTGTCGCTCTCGACGCCCGGTTCGATGATAAGCCCGACATCATAGCGCCTTACCACTTCTGGCAAACCGCCTATGTGATCCGCGTCCGGATGCGTGGCGATAATGGCGTCAATTCTTTTGTCAGCGAAAGGCAGAATTTTACCCAACTGCGAGAGCACAGTCCTATTCCTGCCACCGTCTATGAGCACCCTGCCATGCGAAGGCGAGTCTATGAGTATGGCATCGCCCTGTCCAACATCGAGGAAATAGACACGGAGATTGCCATCCGCCCTTCTGCCCAGAACAGCGGCCCAGACAAGGATGTTTGCCAGGAGGAGAAGCCCCGCCAGCCACTCTTTCCATCTGGCACGGAAGGTTTGCATGTATTCCATCGTCATTAAGTATATAATCGATATATGGCGAAACAATTCGAAGAAAAGAAATTCAATATCCCCAAGCTCAAAGGCATTTCGGAGAAAACTGTCGAGGAGCATCTCAAGCTCTATGCCGGCTACGTCAAGAACACCAATATCATATTAGCGAAGATTGACGAATATTCTGAAGATTCGAGCCCACTTGTCGGAGCGGGCGAGGAACACGCCTATGCTTTAGGCGAGATTGGCAGACGCTTCGGCTTCGAGTTCGATGGCATGAGGAATCACGAATATTATTTTTCACACCTAGAAGGTGGTTCGACTACGCTCACCGCGGACGGCTCTTTGATGAAAGCAATTGAGGGTGAATGGGGCACGTTCGACAGATGGCTCAAGAGATTCAAGACGCTCGCCACTACGCGCGGCATCGGCTGGGCAATGCTCTACTATGACCCGCAATCTCAGAGACTTCTAAACGCTTGGATAGATGAACAGCACTTGGGTCATCTCACAGGCCTTGCTCCCATACTCGCTCTCGACATGTGGGAACACTCCTTCGTCGCCGATTATCAGCCTTCCGGCAAGAAGCAATATGTCGAAGACTTCTTCGAGAATCTCAACTGGCAATCTTGCGAGGAAAACTTCGCCAGCGCCACACGAAAGTAATTAGAACCAAGTAAACCAAAATAACCATCCACGCGGAAACGTGCGGAACCGCGATAGTGGCGAAGGGCAGATTACCGAGAAAGCTTGAGACACCGAGTATCCACCAGAGGAGAATATACGCGAGATACGAGAGAGGCATAGCGACAAGCGCGCCAATATAAGCAGAGACGGCGGCGAGAAAGCCGAGAAGCATGGTGTAAGGGATAATGAGGAGCACCAGAACGTTTGCCGGCAGTGAAACGAGAGAGAAATCCCCTACCGAGTAGACAAGGAGTGGCAGCACCGTCACTTGCGTAGCTATAGTTGTCGTGACCGTCATGCGCAACTCCCATCTCTCGGTTATAAATTCCAAATATTTTTCGACAACAGGCACGACATAGATAAGAGCGAGGGTGGCGAGGAAAGATAGCTGGAACGAAGCGTCGAATACAAGTATTTTCGGATTATGAATGAGCATTACCGTGCCGGCCAGAAGCAAGGCGCGGGGCGCGGAGTACTTCCTCCCCAACATTTTTGCCGCGATGACCGTAAGCACCATGATAGCCGCTCGCACCACCGTCGCTTCCGCTCCGGTCATGATGACGAAAAGTAGAATCCCTGCAATCGACGCCCCCGAAGCAAGCTGCGGCACGGCGGTTCTCGAAGAAAGCAAGAAGAGTTTCTCGAACATTCTCCGCAGGAAATCGGCGATAATGGTAATGTTGTAGCCCGAGAGCACCACGATATGAATAATGCCCGCGCGGCGGAATTCTTCAAGAATATTCTTCGGCATGGCGTCACGACCGGCGACAATGAGCCCCGCGAGCAGAGACGCGTATGGCTCGGCGAAGGTTTCTCTAATCTTGTTTACGAAACTTTTCTTAATTTTAAGCAGACCTGCTTTTATAGGCTGGCCATGACCGCTCAAGACAACCTCCGTCTTGGCGAAGCCCATGGTCCAGTAGATATCGTCTTTCGACAGATACGCCGCGTAGTCGAAATCCTCTAACATGCCGGGCCTTTCGAGCTTCCCTTCTATTCTCACTCTGTCTCCGTATAAAATTTCTTCGTATAACCCGGCGCTCACCAGAACTTTTTCCCCATTGTCCGCGCGCAGTACAAACCGGGTCGCGTTATCCCGCTGTTCTGGCTCGCTTACGACAATTCCCTCGCCCGAAGGCGTGACAAGCTCGTGAAAATCTTTCACCGCGTAGCGCAATGTGCCCAATCCGAAAGCAATCAGAGCAAAAGTGACAAGCAAAACTTCTTTGCCGATATGATTTTGATAAATTTTCTCCGCGAGAAGTACCGCAAACGCGACGAGAATGAGAAAAATGCTTACAATAGGCGAGATGAAAACAAAAGACGCCACGAGAATGCCCGAAGCGAAGCTAAAGATGCTTGTAAAAATCGCGCGGTCCATTGTAGAGAGGCGTAGAAATATCGTCCGCGTAAGAAGTTGCTATCTCATCGCATCGGTCGTTCGGCTTGTGACCAGAGTGGCCGGCAACGTGCTTCCATTCTATCGCCTTGCCTTCAGCCACCCTCAAGAGTTCTTTCCACAAATCCTGATTTAACACAGGCTTTTTCGAAGTGGTACGCCAGTTCCTCTTCTGCCAGCCTGTAATCCAGGAAGTCATGCCTTTCATCACGTATTCGGAGTCGGTATGCACTTCCATCGGAGTATCGTCGAGTTTACCGGCGAAGCCCAATGCCTTAATGGCGGCCACGAGTTCCATCCTGTTGTTGGTCGTATGTTCTTCCCTGCCACCAAGCTCCGCCACCCTCACGGTGTTTATGATAATAGCGCCCCAGCCTCCCGGACCGGGATTCCCTCTCGATGCTCCGTCTGTATAAATAGTAATCATTACTTAAAGTCTAGCATAGGCAAGTTAAAGGATTTTTTATGAAATATGAGCTAAAGTAGGGATATGTCTGATTCCCAATTAGTGAATACTTTCGTAGAGATAACAGAAAAACTCAACAAAGAGAGTATCCGCCCGATTGTTTATGGTTCTTTGGGATTATATTTGGCGTTGAATAGTAAAAATGACGTCAATGACATCGACTTTATCATAAATAAGCCTGAGGACTTTTTAACATGCAAAGAAGTTTTGTTAAAAAACGGATTTAGAACTGATCCGGATCATGAAAGAGAATTAATCAGAAGTGATGTTTATGTCTCATTCATAGACAAGAAAGATATTGAAACATTAATAGGAGAACCGCTTAAATTAGAACCGGCTTCGTTAAAGAATGCCAATTTTTTCAATATCTCCCCCGATCAGCATTTAAAGATTTATGAAATCGGCCTTCAAGGAAAACTTAGGAAAGAGAAAAAAGAACAAGACGATTTAAAAAGAATAAAAGAGATTGAAGATTATTTAAATTAAGTTTAACTTTCTATATCAACTATCCTCAGACGTATCTCCGGGCGATTTCTGAAATAGGATTTTTCAATGTGGGCGTAGAGGGTGCATTGGGTAGCAGTAGGAAGTATGGAGTAAGAAGAAGGAGAAGAGAAGAAAGAGATGGCCTTGAGCCCATTGCCGAGGCCGAGTTCCATGTGATTATTCTCTTTGCCGAACTGGCGAAGCGATTTTATCGGCGCATTGGCGATTTTGAAAACCGGTTTCTCGTTGCCAATTCCAAACGGGGCGAATTGCGCAACAACTTTCCAAAGATCCTCGCAAATATCGGGAAGAGTGACCGCGAGGGACTTGGCGGTTTCACCGCCAAGTGGCGGAGAAACCGCCTGAAGCGCATCTGAGAGTTTCTCCTCCAGTGTTGCCAGATTTTCCAAAGTGACCGAGAATCCGCCCGCGCCCGTGTGCCCACCAAATTCTATGAAGGAATCCTTCGCGCTCTCCATCAATTTAAATAAGTTGTAACCGTTGTACGACCGGCACGAACCCTTAATCACCCCATCTCCGTCCCGACCCCACACAAAAGCTGGTTTTGCATACGCCTCTACCAAAGAGTTGCAAACAAGACCCACAAGAGACGGCTTCCACTCCGGATTGCCGACCACAATCACTTCTCCGACCCTTTCCCGCTTTTCGAGATGATTCTTCGCTTCTTTTACCATGCTTGCCACCATCCCCTTGCGTTCATTGTTGATTTTCTCGAGATGAACTACCAGCTTTTCCGCTTCCTCGGGGTCGTTCGTCGAAAGAAGTTTGAAGGCGTCATACGGCACGCCCATACGGGAAGCGGCATTGATCCTTGGCGTAATCATGAAGGTGACATCGTCTTCTGTAAGCGTTTTCCTATCCAGATTAAGCTTGTTAAAGAGCGCCGCGAGCCCCGGCCTCGGAGACTTTCTCAATACATCGAGGCCGAAGCGCGCGAAAATCCTGTTCTCCCCCACCAGCGGCACCATGTCCGAGAGAGTGGCGATGCCCACCATGTCGAGAGACCACTTCTCCATACCCTCCTTGATGCCGATCCGCCAGCTGGCGGATTTTTCTTTCGCCAATATCGCCTGCACCAGTTTGAAGGCGATAGCCGCGCCACAAATATCCCGGAAGGGATATTTGGAGTCTTTGAGTTTTGGATTCACTATGGCAAACGCTTTTGGCAATTCGGATGACTCGTGGTGGTCCGTCACGATTACATCCATGCCAAGTTTTTTCGCAAGCGCCAATTCCTCTGCGTCCGCCGTACCGCAATCCACGGTGATTATAAGATTGGCTCCCTTCTTCGCGCATTCTTCAATCGCGTCCTCATTCAAGCCGAAGCCCTCGTCGTGCCTGTGAGGAATGTAGAAAGAAATATTTTTATACCCCGCTCTGTTAAAAAAGTCCGAGAGCACTACCGCTCCCGGTATGCCGTCGGCATCGTAGTCCGAGAAAACCACAATATGTTCATCTTCCTTCATCGCTCTTATCACCCTATCGCGAGCCTTCTCCATGTCTGGGAGCAAAAGCGCGTCATGCAGTCGATTATAGTCCGGATTGAAAAAGTTTTCCTTTTCTTCAGGCGAGATACCTCTCTGTTTTAGGAGAATTTCCAAGAGTTCGGGGAAATGCATTCGAGTATTTTAGCATGGTAAGATAGATTTATGAGAAAAAACCTACAAACCGGCCAAGGGGTAATACAGGGCATTGTCGTGCTTGCCGTGCTTCTCGTCATCGTATTCTCCACCTCCTCAGGCGACCGCAAACTCGGCTCCATCAACCCGAACGGAAGCCCTTTCTCATCCTCGGGGTTATTGTATGCGCCTTCATCCGATTCTTCGCGCACGGCCGCGCAAGCGCAATATATATCCATTGGCTCCGGCAACGCGGCTTACGCGTATCAATCGTATGAGGAATACATCACTATAGACAACACAGGCAGCTCCGCAGTAAATCTCTCCGGCTGGCAGCTAAGGAATGGCAAGGACGAGCGTCCATACTATAGCGGCAATATCCTCCAACGCTTCTCGGCAGACGTGGCAGTCTTGCCAGCCTTCGTCCTCGAGGCGGGCGGTAGAGCTGTCATCACCACCGGTTCAGTCGGAGTGCAAACTCCTTACAAGATTACCAATTTCAAAGAGAATATATGCACGGGCTATATCGAGGCTCTGCCGGATTACGCCTTCACCCCCTCTCTCTCGCGAAACTGCCCCAGACCATCCGATGAACCGGGCGTAGAGAACCTGGATCGGGAGTGTCGTGACTTCCTCTCCTATATGCCTTCCTGCCAGACTCCCGTCTTCGGCGGCAAGGATAAATTCGGCGAACGATGTGACGACTGCATTGACGGCAAGCGTCTCTCCGGCGTTTGCAGAGCCTTTATCAAAGAGCATTACAGCTACCGGGGCTGTCTCGCTTATCACAGCTCTGACAAGGGATTCGAGAGCAAGAACTGGAGAATCTTCCTCGGCCGAGGTTGGGAGATGTGGGCGGATAAGTATGAAACGATTGAGCTTTATAACACGAACGGGCAGTTGGTAGATTACGAGAATTACTAACACGATACTAATATACGAATGAGTACGAATGAAACGAATTGCATTTTCTGCAAAATAGCAAAAGGCGAAATTCCTTCGTACAAAGTGTATGAAGATGAGAATTTCCTCGCCTTTTTGGATATTAATCCCCACGGAGTGGGCCACGTGCAAGTTATTCCGAAGGAACATTATCGCTGGGTATGGGACTTGCCCTCCGGGGGAGGGCAAGGATCGATTGGAGCGTATTTCGAAGTAGTGAGAAAAGTTGCGTTAGCGCAGCAAAAAGCTTTCAATACAGAGATGATTCGCTCACAAATCTTCGGTGACGAAGTCCCCCACGCCCACATCTGGGTCTGGCCAAATGACGCTTCAGGCGATCCGAAAGATTTTGATACAAACGCGAACAAGATTCGTGCCGCGCTGGAATAAAGTAAGAGGAAAAATCGTCACGGAGCGCGACGGCGCGAGTGGAGCGTGCATTTTCAACAGAAAATGCTAGCGCGATTTTTCAAATTACTTTATTCCAAAGCTTGAATGCCGGGCAGAGTCTCCGTGGCTAAGAATTCGAGCATAGCGCCGCCGGCGGTGGAGACGAAAGTGAATTTATCGTAAATATTCAATTCTTTAATCGCCGCCAGAGTATTCGCGCCGCCGACTATCACCTCTTTGCCGCTCTCGGCGAGAAGGCGCGCGAGCTTCAGCGTCCCTTCCGTATAGCCTTTCTCATATTTGCCCAGAGGTCCGTTCCACAAAATAAATTTTGCATCGGCAATTATTCCGGAAATCTGATTGATGACGTTGTCGTCGGCATCAAGTGCCGCGATGTCGCCCACGGGCAATACCACTTTCGGATTTTGGGTCATGACTTCCGGCACTTTCGCCGCCATGGCTCCGGCGATAAAGACCTTGTCCGCAATTTGGGCGAATTTCTGGACAAGAGGCAGTTTTGTATCGAATTTTGCTCCGCCCAAGAGAAGAATAAACGGATGGGGCGGGTGGAAGGCTTTCGAAAGCGCAGCTATTTCTTCCATAAACTCGATGCCGGCATAACTTGGCAGAAATTTCGGCACCCCAACTATAGACGCGTGTTCTCTATGCGAGACAGAGAAGGCCTCGTTGACGTAAATGTCTGCTTTGTTTGCCAATTCTTTCGCGAACTCCTCGGAGTTCGCTTCTTCGCCCGGATTATCGCGCAAATTCGGTAAGAGTTCCGCGCCTTCGGGCAGGTATCTCTTTAAATCTTCGATGGTCTCGTTTTCCAAATGTGTGGCTACAATAATTTTGGCTCCCATCTTCTCCAAATACTCCAATGTAGGAAGCGTTGCTCTGATCTGAAAATCGTTTTTTAAATCAGGAATACTCCAATCCACGCGCACCAAGACGCGCTTGCCCTGCAAATCCCCAGCTTCGGTGACTGATTTCATCAGATGAATTATAGCAAAACAGAATCAGAATTCTCCATTACAAGTGGTTGACTTAGGGATAGAAAATCTGTATGTTACTTGTAGTTCAATCAAGACTGTTCCTGCCACTAATAACTACTAAAGAAATGGGGTGATGATTGGAAACGAGCTTGTACGTTATCAAGCCCGAGGCCATGGCATACTCTGGTGAAATCAGGACAATCATCGAAAAAGCTGGGCTTATCATCATAGACACCAAAGTTCTTGTCATGCCTAAGTGGGCGCTGAAAAAGCTGTATCCGGATCTTTCCGAAGATCTCTGGAGCGCTACATGCCTCGCCTTTGCTTCATTGGCAGAGGCCGGATTGGTGATTGGCGAAAATGCGGTAGCAACCCTTTTCCGCCTTTCGGGGACCGCTACTGCTCCTGGCGATTGCGAGCCTGAAAGTATAAGGATCCGATTCGGCCAGAAGAACCCGTTCATTATTGGCGAGGTAAGATACTACGCCAATGCAATTCACCGTCCCAAAAACCAACAGGAAGCCGAGAACGATGTTCGGCTTTTCCACCAACTGTAACACAGGCCCGAGCGCAACAACGCCCGGGCCTTTTCATAAAAAATAAGGTTTTTGATATATAATAGTAAGGCAGTAGAAAAACTATGAACAAAGAGATAGAGGTTCGTTTTTTGGAGATAAATAAAAATGAGTTGGCAGAGAAGCTCATTAAACTCGGAGCAAAGGATAAGGGAGAAAACATTCTAAATGAAACTATCTTTTACGACTCAGATCTCTCTTGGCTCGAAGAAAAAAGATTTGTCAGATTGCGTACAATTGGCAATGTTACAACTTTGACCTATAAGGAAAATAGGGGCCAGACAATTGATAGTGCCCATGAAGTAGAGTCTATTGTCGATAATCCAGAAAAAATGACCAAACTTCTTGAGAATGTTGGTTTGATAGCATATCGTCGTCAGGAAAAAAAGCGCCACAGTTTTTTACTGGGCGATACTGCCATCGACATTGATACCTGGCCTAACATCCCGCCTTATGTTGAGCTTGAAGGAAAATCTGAAGATGAGTTACAACAAATTTCAGCATCATTAGGATTTAGCTGGGGCTCTGCTGTTTTTGACGATGCCAAGAGTGTTATAGAAAAAAAATACAATATACCTATAGGAAAAATGCGGTGGTTTACTTTCAGTAGGTTTGAATAAAGAAACAGGTGCCAAAGAGTGGCACCTGTTGTGTTGCTTTACCGTCCGCGCCCGAGCTGATTGAGCACAATCTGCTGGAGAGCGTAGGTGAAACTCTTGAGTGGCGGGTCAGTAATGAGCCCGTTTATGGGATCCCAGCTTTTTACGGCAGTGGGAATGCCGAGCCTATCAATGACTCTTTGGGCATCGGCACTCGTTATCGAGTAGATCGACCCCTGTCCACAGATTTGCCTTTGGGCAAACGGGCAGAGGGATGCTTCACATTCGGGACGGGACAGCACCTGCACTGAAGAAATGCTGGGGATCTTCAGCATGTGCGTGATGGCGCAAGAAGACTTGAAGTAGACTGGTGTGTCCGGGAAATGTTCCCCAGCGAGCTCTAGGATGGTTTGAGCCAGTTCATATGGAAGATCCTTTTCATTTTCCATCTTGGGAATGTCGGGCATGCTAACTCTATGAACCTCGACGAGGCCACGCTCAATTCCCTCAGTCCAGCGAAGACCACCAGGAACGATGCAACTGATGTATGGTGCGTAATGTTGCTTTACCCACAACATCATCATCTCAACGCGTTCGCGTGTCCCGCTCCATTCGGGAGTAATGGGGCGCATGTACCAGGCGATTGCCACACCCGCTTCCTTGATCTCTTCAATGTTAAGGAAACGGTTGTTACGTATCGGCTCTATGTGAGGAGGGTTGTCCGCCCAACACAGGGAGAGCATCACTCCTTGTGTTGCATTAGCGATACGTGCGAAATCAAGCTTATGGCTTCTGGGAACTCCGCCTTTGGTGACGATCTAAAACGGATTTTTGAGTCCCTTCTTGACGAAGTAGTCCATGAGCGCGAACGTACTGTCGGTCACGGCGCCTGGAGCGAGCGGCTCGGTGCTAGCCGTGCCAATGCTGATCACGGTCTCATTGGGGAGAAAAAATGGATGATCGACGAGGGCATCCACAATTTCCTCGATGGTAGCCTGGTTTCTCCTCTGGGGATTCAGGGGCATCGTACCCTGATTTGCTAAATCCTGTTTGCTTCCCTGAACCTGACAATAGGCACACTGCCATTTGCAGCCAACCCACAGGTCGATGGAAAGCGAACTGTTAGCCACACTTACGCACGACAGCGGATGGTTGTAGTCAGGAACAAGTACTCCGTAAGTGTACTCTCGGACAACAAAATCCTTACCTGAGATGTTTCCGTGTAGCTGGACCAGCGGCTCGGTATTTGCGAGTCTCACGTACTCGTTTTTTGTCATGCCTTTGCCTCTTTTCTAAAGACCAGATTCTATTTTATTTATACCACATTTAGACAATAAATAAAAGGGTGTGTAAATAGAGAAAAATTTCCATAATCATTTTCCTGTAAGAGATTTAGCGATAGCCACAAATTGTTTGGCATTGAGTGATGCGTGACCGACGAGGAAACCGCTTATCCCGCTCTCGCGCGCAAGGGTGCCCGCATTGGCATACTCGACCGAGCCGCCGTAGAGGATATGCACGCTCTCGGCCGCCTTCCTGCCGAAGAGGTCGCTTAGAACCTTTCTTATAAATATGACCGACTCCGCGAGCTCCGCTGGAGCAAGCGACTCCTTCGCGCTCTTGCCTATGGCCCAAACCGGCTCGTAGGCAATGATAACCGATGAGACATTACTTTTGCTCAAGCCGGCGAGAGACGCCTTAATCTCATCGCGCAAAACTTCGAAATATTCGCCATCCGCGTCTCTTGAGGGCTCGCCGACACAGACCAGAGGCGCGATGCCCGCCTTCAGAGCGGCTTTGACCTTCAGAGATACCGCCTCGGAAGATTCTCCCTGCGCTCGCCTCTCGCTGTGTCCTACTATGGCGAGCCTCACACCGAAGCTCTTGAGGATTCCCGGAGTTATGCCACCGGTATAAGACCCCTTCATATGCGCGAACATGTTCTGGGAAGCGAGGCCGGCGAAGCTTCTCGCGCCAGAGGAGACAAGCTCGAAGTAAGGCAAGGGTGGCGCGATGAAGAGGCGCGTTTTCTTGAGAACAAGTTTTGCTTTCGATAATTCCCTTATAAGACTCTTGGCTTCTTCAAGAGATGCCGGATGATTCTTCCAGTTCGCAACAAGTATGGGCTTTGCCATGTTTGTATTATAGCAAAAGAACGTACCGAGCAATTTTTCCTCGAAAAGTGTACTAAAAATAAGGGTTCTCTTGTACAATACGATTTGTGATAAGGATACTCAGCCTACCTTCAAGACACCCGTATACATCGAAATTCCAGAAATCTGGAGAGATAGTTTTTGTTAACCCAGAAACTGACTATTTTAACCGTATTGGGGGTAACCCTACTCCAGAATTCATCCAAAACAGACACCAACCAGACTCTTATGATTTAGTTCATATTCACTTTTCTTTTGATAAACTTACAGTTTTGGAATTAAAAAGCTTATTAGATTATTTTAAAATGATTGGCAAACCTATTGTCTGGACGTGCCACAGTAGAGAAAGTTTGAGAGAAAAAGGTTTAGGAAATGGTGAGTTTCAAAAAATGCTTCACCTTTATTCAAATGTATTAATTACACCTACGCATGGTTGTAAAAATTGGATTATAAATACATATGGAAATAATAAACACATAGAAGTGATTCCTTTGGGGTATATGGCTAATCCTGATGCTGTGCTATCAAGTCACATGGCTCTAAATTTAAAGAAAAAGAGTAATTTTATTTACCTAGTTGGTGATATGCGACAAAACAAGGAAATTAATCATTCTGTCGAACGCTTTTTAAAATGCCCCCAGCTATCAGACTGTACGCTCACAATCATAACTAAGCCATTAATCGAAAACTCTATCAATAGAGATGGGAGAACGGCTAGATTTTTTAAAGCTATCCATTCATCACGACGGATAAATCTTATCTCTCAACCTGAAATTTCAAACGATTACCTCACTGAGATTTTTTGTGAACAGCATGTATGTATGCTCCCTTACCTATGGGGAACGCACAGTGGTCAGGTTGAATTAGCAAAAGATTGTGGATGCTATTCTGTTATATCCAATGTTGGATTCTATAAAGAACAAGATGACGAAGTAATAAGTTTTGATTATGATAACGATATTTCAATTTTTACCGATAATTTAATTAAATCTCTTATTCAAGCGAAGAGTTTACCTCTACTTTCACCACAACCAAATAACAGGAAATTAGAGATGAACTCAATTATGAAGAAACATATAGATTTATACAGAAAAATACTTGAAATTAGTAACTCCGAGCAAAAATTACTTTTATAGCAGTTGGGTTACCGCTATATATACATTTTCCTTCTGGCACCTTTTCAAGAGTAAACGGAATGCAACGAATTGTTGCCTTTGTTTCTTCTTTAATTTTCTTTTCAGTTTCGGATGAGCCATCCCAATAGGCTTGGATGAAATTTCCAGCTTCAATATTTTCAAGAAAATCATTCCAATTCTCAACATCAACAGTTTTTAGATCTCTTAGCGCAAGAGCTTTTGAATAAAGACTGTTTTGTATATCAGTAAAAAGTTCTCTGAGTGACCGCGACAATTCTAAAGCTGGTAAAACAATCTTTTTGGAAGTATCTCTTCGCACAGCAACCACAGTACCACCACTTATGTCTCGGGGGCCGATTTCAATTCGAACTGGTATACCTTTTTTCTCCCATTGATAATGCTTTTGCCCAGATCTCATATCCCTGTCATCAATAATTACGACAGTGTTTCCGTACTCAGAAATTAACTCATCATGCAACCCTAGAGCATGTTTTAACACAAGATTTTTACTCTCTTCCGAGTTCCAGATTGGAATTATAACAATTTTTATTGGAGCAATATTGGGTGGAAGCACTAAACCCTTATCATCACTATGTACCATTATAAGGCCACCAATAGTTCGAGTACTCAAGCCCCAGCTCGTCTGCCAAACAAAAGACCCCTGGTTGTTCTCGTTTGTGAATTGTATATTGAAAGCCTTAGCAAAATTTTGCCCAAGATTATGAGAAGTGGCAAATTGTAATGCTTTGCCATCTTGCATCATGGCCTCAACGCAATAAGTTTTGGAAGCTCCGGCAAACTTCTCATTTTCCGTCTTAATACCAAGTATAACTGGAATAGCCATAATATCTTTCGCAAATGTAGCATAAAGATCGAGTATCTTTCTGGCAAATAAATCTGCTTCTTCATGGTTTGAATGAGCAGTATGACCTTCTTGCCAAAGAAATTCCGTTGTTCTTAAGAAAAGACGGGGACGAAGTTCCCAACGAACCACATTGACCCATTGATTGATGAGCAACGGAAGATCGCGATGAGACTGGATCCATCTTGAAAATGTTTCGTACATTATTGTTTCTGAAGTGGGTCTTACAATTAATGCTTCTTCCAACTTTTCTCCACCAGCATAAGTAACTACGGCAACTTCTGGAGAAAAACCTTCAACGTGATTCTCCTCTTTTTTTAACAGCCTCTCTGGAATAAGCATTGGAAAATAAACATTCTGTACAGACATATCTTTGAAACTTTTATCTAGAAAGTTTTGGATTTTCTCCCATAATGCATACCCAGATGGTTTAATAATCATAGAGCCTTTTGTTGGCCCGTACTCAGCTAGATCTGCCCCGAAGATGACATCCAAATACCACTGAGAATAGTCCTCATCTCGAGGAGTAATCTTAACCTCTCCAGCTGCCATTTTTTCATTAACTTTCATTATTATTTCCTATAGTACCATATTGTATAGATTGTATGTTTTTCAATATCCGGATGCCAAATTGATTAATTATCATGCCGTCAGGAATACCAATATATGTTATGAGTTGTTGAAAAGTATCTAACAAGCAACCTCCTCCTTCCGGAATCCCTATAACATCCCCCTCCGAAAACCCTTCGATTATATTTTTATTTTCTTCATCCAAATGACCAAATACAGAATAATTTCCACACAAATCTGCCGCACTCTCATTGATTTTTGGCAATGATTTTTCAATTTGATCATAGTTTATAGATTTACCCAAAATTGATGCTCCTCCACTACCTCCATATATCAAACCCTTTTCTTTTATAAAGATTTTAAATTGTGGATAAAAATTATTTCTCTGCAACAAGTCGTGCAATCGAGATGTGTCGCTGGCTCCTCCTATATATATGGCATCAAAATTATTCCGGTTTAATGCGTGTGACTTATTTTTTATATCGATCCAAACCGATACTCGTTTTGATAAATTATGCAAAGAAATCATATCTGTAAACCAGGTCACACACTCATCATATCCTGTAAAAGTTCTTTTCAATCCAACTGGTAAATAAAGTATCTTCTCTCCAGCTGCCCTAAGAAACAAGTCATCTAGTTGATAACTGTCCTTAACAGAACCTCCACCAGAAAGATAAATATTACTAGACATTGAGTGGCTAAGAAATCGGAATTTTCAATTTTATAAGATCATCAGTCAAAAGAGGTATATTTTTTATTTCTTTTTTTACCAGATATTCGAGATCGTCGGACATAAGAAAGTCATTTGGCACATGAACAAAAACTATCCAGGGATCTAGCAAGCCACGACCGCTTTGACTTACCAGAACAACCTCGTTTTGTATGTTAAATTTTTTATAAATAGCTTCGCTAATCTTTTGAGCAGCAACATAATATATCTTGCCTATATGATAGACAGGATTTTTGCCCGCTGCTCCTTCCATACTCATTGGGCGCATCGGTGATATTATTCCTTGAACTCGGTTTCCACGTCCAACAAGCCCCTCGTCACCACTTTCAATAGATGATCCGATAGCTGTTAAATAAAGTTCTGATTTGTCGTAATTATCTCTGGTATTTATATTTAATTCATACTCCTCTATACCTAATTTTTGGAAAATGGTGTAAATTTCCTTTTGCACCGCGTGTATGTTTTCCTTATAAATTTCAATTGACGAAACTTGGTCTGCAATTTGTGGAATACATATTGTTATTTTATATTCATTTTTATGTCTAAAACCCATTATTTTTATATCGCTTCCAATCCAAGGATTCATGGATATAAACTGTTCACAAGTTAACGACTGGTCGATTGAGAATATTAGGTTTTCTAGTGAGGAATACGGTGCGAAACCCACTCCCATAGAAGTATCGTTTGCAAAAAGCCTCTTGAGTTCTGGCACGTCATCCAAATTTCTTGGTTCAAACCAATATTTCCTTGAGCTTTTTTGTATGTTTTCTTTTTCTCCAATTGTACCTGGACTACTTTGAGTACTTAAGTTGTAGTGAAATTCCAATTCTTTTTCAATATTTTTAAAAGGAAGTTGACTAGCAAGAAAGGTCTTTGACCAATCAATTAAAAGTGTTTTCACATCAATATCATGATTGCCAAATTTAGTAGAGGCGCGACCGTTTAGAAGTACCCGTATCGGCTTCGTTAATTTACCATCCCCAAATCTTACATCTGACGCACCCCCCAATAACCCTACCTTGTCAAAATTATGATGAAGCACTGCCCCATAGTTCTGTTTTGTATACATAGAATATTGTGCTGATAAATACTCTGCAAGTCCATCCGATAGGGTGTCGGGGTGGCCCTTGCCTTTTCTTTCCACAAATTCATAAGGCAAACTGTCAAAATCTTTCTTTACTAAAACAAAATTCATTAAAAGTTTGTTAGTGGTGGGAGATGAATAAGGTTACAAACAAAACCAGGATGATTCTTCCAATTTGCCACCAATATCGGTTTTGACATTAGCTCATTATAGCAAAAAGAAAAGGCCAGTCCTGTTAGGGGCTGGCCTTCCGAAAGGACGAGGAGGTGTCGGCGGAGGGTTAGAAACCCTTTCCCACCGGCACCGGGACGACACTCGGCCGGCGGAGCTTGACGCAGACTTCTTTCGTCTGCGCCTTGACCGACTCGGCCTCGTAGGCCGAGCGAACCTGAATTGTTCCGCAGACTGATCCACCATAGCTGGCGGTCGCATTCTGCGGTGCCCAGAATTCTTGGATGATCCAGACGCCGTTCGGTCCGACTTGCTCCGAAGTGGAGTAGGTCGTCCCGTAGTCAACCTGGACCTTCGTCCAGGAGCTACCCTTGAATGAGAAATCAACGATGACATTCTCGTCCCAATTCTGACGAGCCCACAACCCGACCGCGATGATGCGGTCGCTTGTGTACCAGGCGTAGGCGTCGCTTGTAGCGAAGCCACTCTCGTACATGTAAATCGTCGGTGCTGTGACGATCATGTCGCCGTCCGTACCCACCCAGACCACGCTGGTCAGGTGGTGGACGAAGCCGTTGGCTTCTGCGCGAACGTCGAGAACCCGCCAAGAGTCGTACGGGTTGTCAGACGGCGGGAGAGATGGGTTCGAGATGGTACCCCTGCCATCCTTACGGATGCAGTCCACCACCTTGGCGGCTTCGCACTTGCCGAACTTCTTCGATGTGCTGTGGTCGGCGAACCATTCGCCGGTTCCTGCGTCCTGGTGGACGAGGGAAATCGTGACGGTCGCGCCACTGATCGGCATCCCGTAGTACGACATGACCTGCACTTCGAGACCAGTCGGCTTGATCGGCATGGGAGGAACAGAAGTTCCACCACCACCACCGCCACCACTTCCACTGATGACCATTCCGGGGCGTGAGGCGCCTTGTGCCGATGCTGACGTTGCGAAGGCGATGACCATCAGGACGGTCAACACCACGACGAATCGGGGAGTCTTCATTTCTTGTGCTCCTGTCAAAGATAAAACTCGTGAGATACCCCATTTCTGCTTGAAATGAGCCGTATATTCACGATCTGATGTTAATTATAGCACTTTCAATTCTATCTGTCAAGCAAAATACGAACAATATTATCGATAATGGCATTTTCACCTTTTATAAATATCATGTTCTCCTATTTTTCAAGAACTTCTTCGAGAAGATTCTTTTCAAGATGCCTCACCTGTCTGATAAAAGAGGGCTTGAAAGAGATTCTATACATAAAGCTTATTGTGCTTTAAGAAGCTTGCGCAAATTTCCTCTAATGGTTGGCTCCCTTTCCGCGCGTCGCACAGCTCTAATAAGTTTGGGATTATAAACTAGGCCAATCTCAAACTGATCTTCTACATATGCTTGAGTGGCACGCTTAAGGACAGCTGAAAAAGAAAGCCCGTCGCGCTTGGCTTTCTTCATCGCCTGATCCTTGAGTTTCTTGTCAATTTTGAATATTACTTGTTCTACCATAGTTATATAGTATATAAACGAAGTATATATGTCAATCTTACGGATTCTAGAACTCTTCAAACTGCGGGTCGAAGATGACCTGGACTGTACCTGGAAATATTTACGATTTATTGACAAGACTACATATTTTATGTATTATGCATCGAGACGGCCCAAGCCAAAAAGATCATTGAAAATTGAAAGAGGAGGTATCAAATGTCGACTATATTGATTCTTACCCATTCAGAAGACGACACCGCGGGTATGGTTATCCGACACCTAAAAAACATGGGGGTCAGCCACAAGAGATTCAACACTGACCAGTTCCAAAAAACAATCACACTGTCTATATATATGGACAGTCGAGGGAAGTTACAAGGTCACTACCACTTCCCCGATGGGGACCTCGATTTTGTCGACGTCGGGGTTGTCTGGAATAGAAGAGTGAAGGACCCTAGCCTGCAGGAAACATTCGCTGATCCAGAAATTCGCGATTGGGCGCTGCAGGAAACTAGGTATGCGCTCTACAACTCTTTTACTCTAATAGACGCCCCGATCGTAAACCCGTTTGAGAATAATGAGAGGATAAAGTTCAACAAACTAGTCCAGATGAGACGCGCTTCAGAAATGGGGTTCGAGGTCCCGAGAACTTGTCTGACAAACCAACCAGAATCAGCCCTTGATTTCTGCACAGTCGGTGAGCAGAACATGTTGTTCATTCTGAAGAAAATCAGAAAAGGTTTGGTAACACTCAAGGATGGACGACGCTTACTGCTGCATACTTCGGTAATTCCGAAGGGACTGATAAATATCGACAGTATGCAGTGCACTAAAGTGGCTCCCCTGCTTCTTCAGAACCATATCGAGAAGAAGTACGACGTGAGGTCGATAGTAGTAGGAAACGAAGTGTTCTCATTTGCCATCCACTCTCAGGAAACTGAAAGGGGCAAAACAGATTTTAGAACAGCGGCGATATTTGGAGAAAAACTCAGACACGAGGGTATCGATTTAGGTCGAAAAGTAAACGATGCACTTGTCGCTTACACGAAAAGCTTCGGCCTTGCCTTCAGTGCAATAGACCTTATCGTGGCTAAGGACGATAGGATTATTTTCCTGGAAGATAATCCTAATGGTCAGTGGGGCTGGTTGGAGGAAGCGACTGGCATTTCAATTTCCATGGCATTCGCGAGGTACCTTGCAGAATGGGTGGAAAAATGCTAAAAAGTAATTCGTTCCCCAGTACACCAGGAGAAAAGGAGAGGTCCAAGATGCAGAACCAGGCGTCGACACAGGTCCAGAATGCTACGGAAACCCTTGAACTTCCTCTTCCGCTCAGCCTCGCGCGGGAGGTCCCGCAGAACTTGGTGTTCGAAGAGGGTGTCCGGTCGCGCGACACCATCACGTGGACCAGCAAGACTGAGTACACTTCGGACGACGACTAGGTTACAGAGCCTCGCCGTCGTCAGCGGTCACCTACGGACAGGTGACCGCTTTTATTATTTGCTAAAATATCTCCTAAATACTGGCTCTTGAGAAACAACGTGATTCGCCCCGTAAACGGCAAAAAGGTTTTTCCCCTCCAACAAGACTTTTAATATATTCGCCGTGATGAATAATTCCCTTACATAATTCATTTCAACGCCTATTTCATTCATCCTCCCATGATTTTGAAACGGACTTTGCGCTTTGCGTAATATTTCTTTATTAATATCTTCCAATTCTATTTGGCCTGCTTTCATAGGTATTCGGATATTCAGATCGGTTGACCGTGAAAGTTCTTGATTTATTTCGTCTATGGAAATTATGTCGAAATCTTCCTTCAGTTGACTTAGTAAGGCCTCGACCTTCTGAATAGCATCCTTACTGATTCCCGCCAGCAAGATTCCCCAAAGGGAGTTAATGAAAATCCATGAAGCTACTTGCACTGGCGTGAATTTCTTGCTTTTTAATACAGCCGAGCTTATATCATCACCGTGCATTTCCGGGCATATGACTTCCATGCCACTATTTTTTGCTAAGTTTAAAATTTTTTTTTGTCCACGCATCTCTTTATCTTCTCCAGTTTTATCTGCCTCATATTTTTTCAAAAATTCCAAGGCAAGTACCGAACCATTTTTATTTGAATTGCTGATGAATTCTTCAAAAAGATTCTCCATCATATTGAGCTCTTCGAGACTAGGCTCTTTCGAATGATCCATTCCAAAGTAGATAAACTTTTGTTTATCTGATTTTAGTTGGAGAATGTAAGGTATTTCATATTTGAGCTTATCGAAATGTTTCGACAACGGGATGACTCCCTGCAGAAGTCTGGAAATTTCTTCGCCGAAACGATCATTTAACACGGTTTGGAGTGCATTATTTTCTTTGTGTTGAGCCATTATTCTTGCTCAATATGATGCCTCAAACCATCAAATAAAACAATTTATTTCGCCTTTTGCTGAAATCAAAACTCCTCAAACTCGGGATTGAAATTGACCTGAACTGTCCCTACCGGGCAAGTGGATTGGAGGCCGTCGCTGTCGCGGACGGTAGCTTGGGCGCTCTTCTGTCCTATGGTGCTGTAAATCTTGGTGTAAGGATTGGAAGTAGGCGCCGGAGAGGTGGGAATATTGGTGCCGCTCCAGGAATAAGTGTATGGCGGAGTGCCACCGGAGACGCTCGCTGTCCAAGTTACGGTCTGACCCAGAAGCACCGGTTGCGGTGAAGCCACGCAGGAGACGTTACCAACCGGATTAGCGTAAACAATGAGGTTGAAGCTCGTGGTCTTACCGAGAGGAGAGCCCGTTACGATAATAGGATGCGTGCCCGCCGGAGTAGAAGGAGTAATAGTGAAGGTGATTACCGGGGAGGGGGAGCAAGTTGGAGAGCATGAGCTGTTCGATATGGAGTAAGAGGTGCCAGAGGGTACGCCAGAGAGGGAGAGAGTTACGGGCTGTGTCGTGCCGGAAATGAGGGTCTTGGTAATCGTGTTCTGAGCGTAGACATCGCCACCCGCTTTGGTCACGCTCAAGTTGCCGGAATTTGAAAGACTGTAGTTGAAGGATGATGAGATGCTCACGACCACGCTATCTGACGCCGTCCCCCATTGTCCGGTGCAGTTCAAAGAATACGTAACGGGTGAAAACAGATTGCCGCTCGGCTGACTGCCCGAAGTGCCTGTCCAGCCGCCGGGAGTTACCGTACAGTCTGAGACATTTTCCGAACCCCAGCTGATTGTCGTGCCCGTGCCATATCCTATTGTTATGGCGTCCAGTCCGCCCGCTTTGATATCGGCGGAAGGCGCGGACGGAGCGCATTGCACCGTAGTGCCAGAGGTGCCGGAGTTGGTAAGTAGTGTGTGCGGACCCGTACCGTTGTTATTGATGCCGTAGGCATATATGGTGTGCGGGTCATTGTCGATAAGCTCGGGATAACTGTATGTGCTTAAGGTGAATCCGTGATTGCCGGAGATACCAAAGGCCGCGTTGACGTCCGGACGCAAGCCTGACGTGGACATGTTGGTGAGGAAGGTGCCACTGTCTGCCGGTCCGTCATAGTAAATATCCACTTGTATCTCGCTGTTTGGGGTGTCTGAGTCGAATGTCCAACCGCCGATAATGGAGCAATTAGCCGCGTCGAGATACCCGATTGGCGCGGTAGCGCCCGACGTCTCTCTGGTAAAGTAAGCCGCGCCGCAGTATGTATTAGCGTAAGTCTCATTATTCATGTAGACGTGACCGTTGAAAAGACCGTAATCCGGATTGCCACTGCGGTGAGAAGCGAGATTGACGCCCCCCCGCCATGTATTATTGCCGATGAAGGTGCCCGGATACCACACAATGTCATCCTGACCGTTAACATTGGACCAGGTTGGGAAATAAACGGAAGTGGCGTTTTCTACTCCGTAAGCATACAGGTAGAAAGTGCCGGAAGTGTCGCTGGTAACGGCGCTTTGCGGCGCGGAACTGGTGCATGTCGGCGCTTGTGGCTCTTGAGGTTGTCCGGGCGATACCTCCACGTAACAATTGGCGGAAACGCCACCACTGGTAACGGTTACTGTCTTGGTGCCGGTCGTGCTATACGAAACGGAGAAGCTGCTACCCGAGCCGGAGGAAGGACTGCCGCCCGATGCCGACCAGGAGAAAGAACCCGAGCCACCCACTCCCGAGATGCTGGCCGTCGCGTTTTTATTCACCGTCTGAGAAGCAGGACTGCAAGAAACCGGTGGAGAAGCGCTGGAGACATAAGTGATGGTAAAGGTAATAGCCCCGTCGGCGCTAACGCTTTGACTCACGGAAGGAGTAACGCTCTTGGTGTAATTGGCGAGGTTGTCGGCGGTAATAGTGTAACTGCCGGCGGGGCCGCTGTAACTTGCGCTTGTGCCGCTACCGGAGAAGTTGGATGGTCCAACAATCGTCCAGGAAGTATAGATATTGGATTGAACGTTTATGGTCGCGGGCGATGGAGGCGGTTCGCAATTATAAGTGTAAGCGATGTTGAAAGTAATTGAGCTCCCCGCGCCGACGCTCTGGGTGGCAGACGGAGAAACGGCTTTGCTGTAACAGGTTTTGTCGCTCGCGCTAATGGTGTAACTGCCCGCGGAGCCGGAATAGGACGCCGAAGTGCCTGTAGTGGGGCCGAAGTTCTGTTGTCCGGTAATAGACCAAGTGGTGGAGATGTTGGATGTGACATTTATGGTGGCCGGTTGATTCAAATTGATCAAAACGTCCAAGGAAGCCTCGGGTTGAACATAATACACATTATCAATGGTATTTGGCGCGCAATTCTGGCTAACCCAAACATTGACGTTGGTATTGCTGGTAATTGCATCGGTTGCTGGGTAATACCGTCCATTGTGATTGGGACCAGGGTATAACTGCTGGTTCTGATAAGGATAAATAATTCCATTCGGAGAACTTGGTTCAGCAAAGGTATAAACTGTAAAATCTAAAACAGTTCCAGGGTCAACGGCAATGGAGCCATCGCCGGTATTACTGTTGAACATCTGCCCGCCAATATCAATCATGATGGTTGGCGTTGACGCATAACTGCAATAAACAATAGCCGAAGCCTTTTTGGGGAAGAGCAATGGAGAAAGAGATATAGCAAAAAGAATACAGGTAAATAAAATAATTCTAAAAATTTTGAAAGTACCCATATATAAATTGTAGCATAAGAAAAACCCCTCACATGCATGCACGTGAGGGGTCGAACTGTGGTGCAAACCGCTTTACTTTGCCGGCGCCCTCCAATTGAGCGTCTGCTTGATGGTGAAATCGGGGTCTCGGTTGGAACAATCACCAACACTGACAATAGGACTGGTGCTGACCCAGATGTACCACTTGAACGACACCACATTGGGAGTGTTATCGTCCACGTCGATTGACCGACCCGCAGTAAGGGGGATATCAGCAGAGGAGTTGATGGCCATGCCACCAATCCGACTCCAGTGCTCCTCTGCCACTCCCTCAAGGATGAAAATACTCCTGACACAGGCGTGGAATACGCTTGGACCACTACCAGTCCAGGCGATGTTTGCTTTCTGCCCCACCACCAGCTGACCGCCGATTGCCGGCGTAGCCGAGATAATCCAGAATTTGAAGGTCTGGTTCTCGGACAACGGAACGGTCTGAATCGAGGTGCCTGGGAAGGGGGTTGGCCCAGGCGGCACCTGAGAGGGACCGCTCGGGGACTTGCTGCAAGCGCTGGTCATCACAACCAGCGCCACGACGACGAAAAACTGTCGAATGCTGGTCATGAGACCCTACTTCCTGCCCGTGATTGGGCGGTTTACGAAGTCTATCGGACCAAGACGAGGCACCTTACCCCGCCCTTTCAGTCTGTCACTATCATACCCCCTTTATATTGAAAAGTCAAGTGCAAGCTCTGGCTTGTGGATAACTCCGCTCGTATGTCAAAAATATGGCTTGGTTGAAGGATAAATATTCGCAACCCAGATTTATTTCTTCCCGGAAAGACCGAAGCGTACATCCCACATTTCCGGCAAGGAAAATTTCTTAATCCAATCCAGATACAGGTCATCAGCGCTCTGTTGATTGTATTCTTTCTCGGAGAATCCTAGTTCTTTGGCAGTTTTGTGGATATCGTCTTCTTCCCCTTCTATCTCAATAATCGCCCCATATGGATAGATATCCAGCGTTATTTCTGTATCCTGCGGATTCAAGAAAAGGGTTCTGATCTTTTCATAAGAATTTTCTTCAGCAAAGTTTCCCTGGGAGGAAATCATTGCCATGGCATCTTCTACGCTGTGCCCGTGATAAAGAGTTTCTTCTATTTCCTTTTTTATACCTTGCTCGATTGCGTATTTATATTTATGAGTAGCATTTACCAATCTGTATTCAAAATTATCCTCCACCCGCAAACGTATTTTCTTGTCATCTTTTTTTCTCCCGAAGATCATATCACGAACATACGCCGTACGCACATACTTCGAAACAAACCTAATCTTTTTGAGCACAGAGGGAATATCGTGGACAAGAATCTTTATCTCCTTTTCAGTTTTGGAATTTTCACGCTGTGTTATGTATATAACCTTAGAACCATCTGCCAACACGGAGATAGGCTCTAGACTAGGAGTATCAATAACTCTAAAAACTTCAACCACAAGCATGGTCGGGAAATTCGGATGAGTTTTGATTACCTCTATTTCATCATGATCTTCTGGAATAGTCGTAACGTGACGATAACTAACCTTGCCCTTTATCTTTACTGGAATAAATTTGTGTCGTAAATCTTTTACTAAAAGAGGTTTATTAATACCGCCCGCTATGGTTGTACTCTTGGTTTTGGAATACATAGGCATTGTGGTTGTATACAAAGCCTCAATCCCTTTTTGCCTGTAATATCTCGCAACTAGTCCGTCCATAAGAGATACGGCATTGGTCGGAGCTCCCGGTAGAGTATAAAATCTTGTCAGTTCGACAGCTTTATTAGGATCAATTCCGTTGGCAAGCAGTGCGTCGCGTTTATATTGTTTAGCGATAGGAGAAGGCTCTGTAGTTTCTATAGCCCACGGGATATCATCGCCAGCAAAATAAAAACCGAAAGTCTCGCCACGCGGACGATCCCTATGAATATAGTGAAGTTCGTTTGAGAATAGACTTATGATATCCTCATCGTGAACCACTCTAAAATCTATGTTGAAAGACCTTTTGTCATTTTTTGCCACAAGATTTTCACCCTCCCACTTTAATTCCAATCTGTCACTTACATTAAGGTCATGATATTTCTCGGTTAAGCCCCTGAAAAGATAATCGATATCAAATTTACCTTTTAAATTATCAAGGCGGTCCCGCACAATACGATACTGTTCATCAATTATAAATTGTATGAGGTCATCATTAATATCTTTTGGGTCAAAGGTCGTGAGACGAAAGAGAACTTGATGTTCCAAATCTTGGGGATCATATATTGCATTTTTGGGAAATAAAGGAAGAATTCGCTTCCTTAATTCTGAAATAAGAGGGTGCGCACTCCACATCCTTTCAAGATCGTAATTTATTAAGTTTATAGATAGCTTTTTCTGCTGTTCTCTCAAAGAAATCATGTTAAACTCTACTTTACAATAGAAGTAAATGAATAGTCAAAGATTGACCACAAAATCAGCCGGGGCTGAAAAATCTCTCTTTGAACTCGCACTACAAGCTATAAAGGAGATAGAGGTCAAGAAGGGATCTGTGATTCAATTCTGCGGACCTATCTCAACAGGAGGATTCGGCAACATAGACGAAAACATCGAGTGTATTTCTTCCACAATACAAGCCGCGGAAAAAATTGGAATTCCCGTATTCAACCAAATGGCCTACGAACGTAGGATGGATCTTATACTTGAGAATCACACTGGATACGACTATCCTTTATTAGAATTCTTTTATAAACCAATACTTGAGTCCGGAAAAATTGGGGCACTCTTGTTTCTCCCGCTGTGGGAAACGAGTGTTGGCAGCAAATGGGAACATGATTTCGCAAAATCAATTAATATTCCTGTTTTTTACCTCGAAGGACCCTTTATCGTTGAGATCAGAACTATTTATGAAAAAATTAAATCCCCCTCCTAAAATTATCATAAGAAAAACTCCTCACACGTGCGCGTGTGAGGAGTTCGAACTGCGGACGAACCGCGACTAGGTGACTCTAACGAACGGTCACCGAGGTTTCCGCCAAACGGACGAAGACGTCCGGCTGAGCAGCCACGCCGTAGAGTACGTACCGCCACTCACCCGGAGCAGACGGCGTGTGCGTGGTCTGCCCGGAGACCGTGGCGGTTGCGAGCGTGCTGCACTGCACATTGCAGACATCCACGCGCACCGACGAAGTGGCAGTCCACGAGACGTTGACGGAGTGCCCGAGCGAAGTGCTGCCCGGACTCGCTGTCACCGTGCCCGTCGTGGGCACGACTACGGGCGAAGGCGAAACCGTCGAGCGCGCCATCTGCTCACAGGCGCTGGTCATCACAACCAGCGTCACAACGACGAGAAGCTGTCGAAGCATTCTGCTGGTCATGTGACCCTACTTTCCGCCGGAGAATTCCGGCAAGTTACGGTTTACTGTCTGCATCTAGCATACCTCCATTCTTTCGCAAAGTCAAGTCAAATCTTCCCCCTTACTCACTTTATCCATATTTTAAGCCACTTTTAATAAAGTTATCCCCAACTCACTTTCCAAGAATCTTCTATATCCACAATATTTTCTGTTAATTGCCGATAACCTCTAACAATTTTTTTCTATAGTTCCCTGTTATTTTATGTTTTGCACCCAGTATCATGAATAGCTGGCTCCTACTTTTCATACTTTTACGCACTCGGTTTATCTCTTTCAGAATCCATTTCTCCTTTTCTCCGACTAAGAAAATTATTTCATCTGCCTTGACTGGACCTACGTTCTCGCACACGGGGAGAGAACACAGTACCAACTTTTTGATCCGATGCTTCTCTGCATAATCCAACGCCAAGAAACATCCCATGGAAAATCCGACAACGGTGTCACACTGAGGTACCTTCTCGCTGCCTGGATTATTCCAATCGATTTTTATGATATTTAGATATTTGGAAAGCGCCCCATAATCAGATGGTTTATCGCCTAGCCCGTAGAAAAAATTTATTCTTTTGTTTCTTTTTTTTGAATGCATAAATGAATACATAAAAACTTAGAGGAGGACACGGAGTCCTCCTCTTCGTCCTACCTGGTGTCGAACTGACCGCTCTTCGCGCCTGCGAGAAAGGCGCTCCACTCGGCGTTCGTGAAGAACAGAGTCGCGCCACTGCGATTCTTGCTGTCTCGCACGGCGACACCTTCCGGCTTCTGCGCAACTTCCACGCAGTAGTTGTGTTTCCCGGATTTCCACGACTTGACGAAGTCCTGATTCTGCACCGGGAAACTGAAGGGCTTGCTGATTCTCTTTCTCTTCATGACTTTTTACCTCCTTTCCTCAAGGGAAACTTCCAGAGTCCCCCTCTCAAAGATACGGACCAATCTTAATCTGTATATATTAAACGCTTATTCCTAGAAAAATCAACCTTTAATTCAACCCCATCTGCTTAACGGCTCGATTTACTATGTCAGCTACATAATCTTTGCGTTCCTTCGCTATTACGGGAAGTGCTATGCGTACAGAAGCATTATTTGTGGGAAGTAACTCAACCTTCCCGTGATTGAAGTCGGCAAGGCGCGTAATAAATTCATCAAGCCAAGAAGGATTGACCGTAAGAACGTCGTCAAAGTTGATCTGAACAAGCATATTTTGATTTAGCTGAGGACGAATCGCGTTAAAGGCTTCTTGCCCATTGGGCCGTCCCACTAGCACGTTACCGAATCTTTTGAGATGAATTGTTTGCATAATGATTTTAGAACTTTATAACACAGTATGTGCCTCGCACATTTTGGTCCGCCAGGCCAATACTGAGATAGCCCGGCTTCTTAACCGGGACGGTAACGACTCCAATACCAGAACGGTAAAAAAGTCCCACTTCACGTGACTCAAGAACTTTAAGTACAACCTTCAACCCCTGTCCTCTTTTTTCTGGATTTCTTCCAGAAATAATTTCCGTAAAGGCAACCTTCAAAGCTTCCATATCAGTGGCAATAGATGGTCTTACTTGTCTAAGAGTTGCCTTAACGCCTCGACCACGGTCAGCTATCACTATGACTCTCTTTCTAAGGTCATAGGCATAGAACGCGCCTGGACTATCTGGCCAATTACCCACATTATGGGCAAAAGAATTATCGCCAATCTCGCTCGCAACCAGAGTGATGAGTGAATCCAACTCTTCCGAGAAGCGAACGTCTCCTTGGAGTTCCATACCCATTTTTGTCACTCGACTTGTAAAACGGTCAGGTAACTCGCAATAATATTCGGGAGGAAGTTCTGGTGGTATCGCGCTTGTTGCCCACACTAATCCCAGAGCCTCTATATCGGCGGCAAACTTTTTAAGTTCCGCCAAGTGGTAATAACGCTGGTTTCCAACACTTCTTTCCGCATAGAGCTTCCCAGACCCTTCCCAATTCCGAAGAGTCGAGACGGATACTCCAAGTATCTTCGCCGCTTCACTTATTCGTACTTTACCGTCAATCATAGGAGTTTACTAAGTTTAATGTCTAAACCTACTAAAGTCAAGCAAAATTAGTAGGTTTTCCACATAAACCTATGCCTAGTAAAAACCGTACTTGCTAGTTCCAATCAACCCTTTATTTAATCTTCACCACTTTGTACGCCGTGAACTTGGAGTTGTCGGTGGCGGAATTGATGTCGCCCTTGCCGTAAAAAACCGCTTTGTCCCCTACTTTGAGATTATCGAAAATGTTTTTGCCTTCCGTGCCGGAGAAGATTATCTCCCTATCATACATAACCAGCGCATTACCCTCGTCCGTCCTCTGCACTCGGCCGGCACGTGCTGTTACAACGCCTCCCGCAATCGAGATGACTTGCCCTTCGAACGATATTTCGGCGAGATTGAGCTTGACCGCTTTTTCCGACGACAGCTCATCGGGTTTATTGAAGACGCGATAGGCGGCAAATCCGGCCACGGCGAGAATCACAATAACGAGAACGTAAGCAAGTATTTTCTTAGTCATATATTTCTAAATATTGTAACATAAGCATATGCGAGAAATCATCTCCTGGAATGTGAACGGCGTCAGAGCGGTGCATAAGAAAGGCAATTTGGCCGAAGTGTTCCATATGAAACCAGACATCCTATGCTTACAGGAGACCAAGGCTCTGCCCGACCAGCTTCCTCAGGAGGCAAGGGACCCGGAGGGCTACCATTCCTACTTCCACTTCCCTACCGTCAAGAAGGGCTACAGCGGCGTTGCTATATACAGCAAAGAGAAACCCTTGAAGATTACCCGAGACCTTGGCATTGAGGCCTTCGACCAAGAAGGGCGGCTAATAATGGCCGAGTATAAGGATTTTATCTTGATAAACTGCTATTTCCCCAACGGCGGCGGAGCGCCAGAGAGATTGCGATATAAGCTTGATTTCTATGACTATTTCCTAGAATTTATCGATAAGTTATCCGCCACCGGACAGGCGGACAGGCTCAATAAGCCTATTATCTTCTGTGGAGATGTGAATGTGGCTCACAAAGCAATAGACCTTGCCAGACCCAAGGAGAACGAAACTCACATAGGCTTCCTCCCCATAGAACGCGCCTGGGTAGACAAACTTGCTTCCCACGGATGGACAGACGTCTTCCGTCACTTCCACCCGGAGAAGACGGACGCTTATACATACTGGGATATGAAGAGCTTCGCTCGCGAGCGCAATGTCGGCTGGCGGATTGACTACTTCTTTGCCTCCCCCGAGATGTTAGAGAAGGTAAAATCTATTAAGATACTTGACGAAATTATGGGTTCCGACCACTGTCCCGTGAAGCTAACCTTGAAAGATTAGCGTGCTGTCCACAGATTTGTCTTTTATATTTGTCCTTTAAGGATTAAGATGGCTACAGACGCCCGGCAGTGCTTGCCTTCTGCAAGCCAATGCTATTGGTTCCGTTCTTTACGTTCTTTTTACGTACGTACGACTTTTCGAGAAGCTGTTCTGGTTTGGAGAAGTCAGGAGCATACGACGGATCCTCAACATTCATTTTAGATCCCAGGCGTAACTGCTTCCCTCTTTCTTACTGGAACTATCTTTTCACCGTTTTGTTTGGTGTTGTGCGTCGAGTGGTACTAATAGAGTTCCCCGCCAACTTGCAAAACACAAGGAGGCGGTAAAAACCGTCAATAAGCCCGTTGGCGGTTTTTGTATGTCCTTTTTATAAAACTGCTTAAACCCTTGCTTATTTCACAAGGAATTTCACAAACTGTGGATAAGTATGTGGAATATGTGTACTAAAAGACATATTATTTAAGAGTAGTCCCTTAAAATGTCCCTAATTTAAGCCATATTTATAAAAACTATGTTTCATATGAAACATATAACTCAATGTTAATCATGAAACCCGATACTAGAACTCCTAAACGCAAACTGGGCGATATCGGCGAGAATATCGCCTGCGAGTTTCTCAAGAAACACGGGTATGAGATAGTTGAGCGCAATTATCTAAGGAAGTGGGGCGAAATAGATATAGTGACTAAAAAAGCTAATATTATTCACTTTGTAGAGGTAAAAAGTGTTTCTTGTGTAACTTACCAAGGCCTTGCCTTGGTAAGGCCGGAGGAGAATATGCATCCTTGGAAGCTTAAGCGTTTGGGTAGGGTAATCCAGACCTATTTGTTACACAGGAAACTGGAATGTGACTGGCAATTGGACCTTATTACGGTAAAAATGGACATGACCACCCGCAGAGCGAGGGTGGAGATGATAGAGAATATAGTGATTTAGAGGTGCGGGACGGGAGAATCGGACTCCCGACCACAGTTTGGAAAACTGTTGTTTTACCACTAAACTAGTCCCGCATTATTGTTTCGGAGTACCCGGAATCGAACCGGAGCCTCATCCACCCCATGGATGTATACTACCACTATACTATACTCCGTTTACGTGTCGGGCTGCTGGGAATCGAACCCAGACCTTATGCTCCCAAAGCATATATACTACCACTATACTACAGCCCGCTTCGGTGATGCTCAGAGTCGGGGTGCCGAGAATCGCACTCGGGTCTCACGCACCCGAAGCGTGTATACTACTGCTGTACTACACCCCGACTATGAGCGCCACCATGTGCGGGTAGGGAGAATCGAACTCCCGTCAATTGATTGGCAACCAATTGTTCTGCCACTGAACCATACCCGCTAGTGAAAAGATAATAGCGTAATAAAGGAAAAAAATCGAGTATTATTGTAGGATATGTTTGTTGCGCCCATAGCTCAATGGATAGAGTACTTGTCTTCGGAACAAGGGGTTGGGGGTTCGAGTCCCTCTGGGCGCACTAGAGCCGGAAATCAGCACTGCTGCTGATTTCCGCTACTAGTGCGGGACGGAGGCATGTTTTGCGGCCTCGCAAAACAGCCGAGTCAGGGTCGTGAAATTCTGCGAGCGACGGCGAGCAGAATATTCCTGACCACAACAAAATGTATAATTAAACCAATGGCATCCATTAAATCTAAATTTGAAATTCCAAAAGATGTGAGAGAAATCTCGCGCGTCTTGAGCGATGCCGGATTCGAGAATTTTCTCGTTGGCGGATGCGTGCGCGATTTGATTATGGGCCGCACACCGAAAGATTGGGACATCACCACTATTGCCACGCCGGAAAAGATCATTGAACTTTTCCCGGATTCTTTCTACGAAAACGATTTCGGCACAGTGGGAGTGAAGACTGAGACGACTGGCATTGTTGAAGTCACTCCGTACAGACTCGAGTCAGAATATTCCGACGCACGCCATCCAGACAAAATAGAGTGGGCGAACAAGCTCGAAGACGACCTGGCGAGAAGAGATTTTACTATGAATGCAATTGCTCTGGACATAAATCCTAAATCTCAAATCCTAAATCCTATTGATCCATTCGGCGGGCAGAAAGATATTGAGAAAAAGATTATTCGCACGGTGGGGAAGCCGGAGGAACGCTTCGGCGAAGACGCTTTGCGCATTTTCCGCGCGCTACGCCTCTCGGCAGAGCTCGGTTTCGCCGTAGAACACGAAACGCTGGAAGCGATAAGCAAATGCACGCACCTGCTTGAGAAAATTTCGAAAGAAAGAATAAGAGACGAGTTCGCAAAAATTATTATGTCTCCCGAGCCGGGCATAGCACTCGAGATGTGCGCGCGGCTCAGCATACTCAAATATATTTCGGAAGAATTCGAGAAGGGGATAGGAGTGGAACAGAATCAGGCGCATGCCTACACCGTCTGGGAGCACTTACTTCGCTCTCTTAACCATGCCGCGAAGAGAAATTTTCCTCTCCACGTCCGTTTGTCCGCGCTCTTCCACGACATTGCCAAGCCGCACACCAAGGCCGTGAAGAATGGTCAGCCCACTTTCTATGGACACGAGGTGGTGGGTTCGCGTATTACGCGAAAAGTCCTTGAGAATTTGAAATTCTCAAAGGAAATAATCGAGAAGACACACAAGCTCGTGCGCTGGCACATGTTCTTCTCCGATACGGAGCAAATTACGCTCTCCGCGGTGCGAAGAATGGTGAGAAATGTCGGCCCGGACCTTGTCTGGGACCTTATGAACATGAGGGCAGCCGATCGAATAGGCACCGGGAGACCCAAGGAGACGCCGTATCGCCTGCGCAAGTACCACTCGATGATAGAAGAGGTTATGCGTGATCCCATTTCCGTAAAACAGCTTAGTGTCGGTGGCGAAGATATTATGAAGCTGACTAAAGCGGGCCCGGGTCCGCACGTAGGCTTCATTCTCGAAATACTTCTCTCCGAAGTGCTCGACGAACCGAAGAAGAATGACAAAAATTATTTGGAAACGCGAGTAAAGGAACTATACGACCTCGACCCGCAAGAACTTGCCCGTGTCGGCAGGGAAGCGAGAGCAAAAAACGCGAGCGAAGACGAGAAAGAAGTCGAAAAAATCCGAGAAGAATACAAGGTGAAATAAACAGCATTTTGGAACGTCTTGCATGGGTGATACACTTTTGATACACTTAATCTATGCCAACGTTGAAAAAAAGAATAAATATAACAATTGACAAAGAGACGGACAAAATCCTGAATCTCCTTGCCAAGAAAGCCAATGTCCCCAAGGCGACCATAACAACTCGCTTGCTTAATGATGCACTTGAACTTGAAGAGGACTTCAGACTGGGGGATACGGCCGAACAGCGCAGGAATGACGGCAGTAAATACATTTTAGACAGAGATGAGTTCTGGAAATAAGATCAGACTCCATCGGTTGGTTATAAAATACGACCTTCCTCGTTTAGATTCCACCCTTCGTCAGCGAATACACAAGTTAATCAAGCAAAGGCTTCTTACACTTCCGGAACTTTATGGCGAGCCTATGCGCGGCTTCCTTAAGAATTTATGGAAGCTCCGTGCCGGAGATTTCCGCGTCATCTATTCCATCGAAAAGGACGGGATTTTCATCCACATCGTCGGCCATCGAAGCGAAGTTTACAAAATCGCAAAGAAAAGACTGGGAAAATAACATACATTATAAGCCGACGACCGTTCTTTTATAATGTAGCTCATTTTTACAATAAAAGAGTCCGGATATTTAAAGGGTATTTAAGAATTCATCAATTTCATTAAAGGAAGAGAGTGTGATGAGCTTGTTCTTGTGCGGCGCGACAAACTCGAGATGGGTCATTTTGCCCCTCTTATAGCCGAGACCATAACGTTTATAGAACACATGGCGCATGAGGATAAGCAGGCCCTTCAAGGTTTCTTCCTCTCTGTGTAAATAGCGTTTAAACAGGGTAAACCATTGATGAAAGATGTTTTTGTACCGTAGATGAATGATGAGGTCGGCCGCTTCCATGCCCGGTTTGAGCAGCCATGCGGTTGTACCTTCCACTATCCACCTATCTTCTTGATAAAGCTTGGTAATTTGCGCAAGCGCATTCTCTCTGTCTCTAGGTTTGAAAAATTTGAATTCGTAATAATAGTCATCGGTGGAATGGCAGGGGATACCAAGTTTCATGGAAAGCTTCTCTGCCAGCGTAGACTTACCACGCCCGGCATCTCCAGTGATGATAATCTTGTTATAGACTGGATTCATGGGTGGATTTGTTTCAGTATATAGCAAAATAAAAAAGAATTTAGTATATGAGGAAACTAAATTCTTTTTTATTGAAAGAAACTACTTCACTGCGTCCTTCAAACCTTTCGCCGGGCGGAACTTCGGCACGCGCATTGAGGGCACCGAGATGGCTTCACCCGTGCGAGGATTCCTTGCCTGGCGGGCGGCGCGCGTCTTGGTGGAGAAGATGCCAAGACCGGCGATCGAAACTTCTCCGCCCTTCTTCAGCGTGGAGACGATAGATTCGATAACAATGTCGACAACTTCTTCCGCCTGGACTTTCGTGCCACCGAGTTTGGCGTGCACTGCGTTTGCGATATCTACTTTGTTCATTATCTAGCTAAATTATTGATAATCTTTTTTGCGCCTGCCCCGCCAAGGCGGGATCGACTTGATTTAATTATACTCCTAGCCATTTTTTGTCGCCACCGCCAAATAAAGTTGTATTGTTGAGCATTGGCTTTGTATTCGATTGTGTTGTATTGCTATTTACCGGGAAATGATATATGATTGAATTCCCGGTGATTTAAGCCATATTTATGAAAATTCATCTCCCAAATAGTGCTTTCCTGGGAAATATTGATTCTTTTTTTAGGGGATTTGACCCAAACGACTCAACCATTTTACACGTGACCTCAAATAAAAAATGGATATCAGTACATCCGTTAGTATTAACAATGATTGCCGCTCTTGGTCAATCTACCCATGGACACGTAGGATTTGAAGTACTTCAGGCTAAATCAAAGCATTATTTTGAAAGAATGGGTCTCTTTAAGGCATTGGGATTGCGTTCGGGAATATCCATCACTGAACATGACCCAAGTGGTAGATTTATCCCCATAACGCAAATCCTCAATTCTTCTTCACTTAGCGAATTCATAACTGACATGGTCCCATTATTACACCTTGAGCCGAGCAATGCAGAACCTATTCGTTATATTGTGAGTGAGTTAGTACGTAACGTGCTTGAACATTCTGAATCACCAAACGGGGCATTCGTTGCTGCGCAATATTATCATAAGAGCAATACGATCAGAATTGGCATATGCGATAGCGGTGTCGGAATCACAAAGACTATACGCAAATCGCACAAAGCAATAGATGATTTGCAGGCTCTAAGACTTGCCCTAACCCCAGGAATAACTGGCACAACACCGCGCGAAGGTGGCACTGAGCAAAATGCTGGGGCAGGATTATTTTTCGTTAAATCTATTGCTGCGGTAAATGGAGACTTCTTCGGTATATATAGCGGAAAAGCTTTCTATAAATTACTCAGGCAAGATCGAGATAAAAAAGAGTTGCTAAACGCAGATCCTTTCAGTGATAGACACTCTGCAGAAAATAATTACCCATACTGGCAAGGGGTTGCTATTGGGATCGATATGAAACTCGATGAGCATGAAAAATTTACTTCTCTGTTGGAACACGTCAGAACTGTGTACACTAGAGCAGTTAGAGAAAGAAAGAAGGGTAGATACAAAAAACCAATATTTATATGATTACTATTAATATCAAACAAGAAGCGGGGGAATTTGCCGAAAATAAGGACATTGCTCGTGACTTCAGAATAAATACAATTCTACCGACACTCAATAAAGGCGAGGAAATCATTATAGACTTTACAGGAGTTGATGGGGCAACACAGTCCTTTATTCATGCTTTAATTAGCGAACCGTTTAGAAAACATGGTGATAATGTACTAGATAAAGTAAAGTTCAAAAATTGCAATAAAACTGTCCAGAAAGTAATTACTATTGTTACAGAATACATGCAGGAAGCCGAGTAGAAAATCTACCTGGCAAACTCTATGGACCTTGCTTCTCTTATGACGTTTACCTTGATTTCTCCTGGATACTTGAGCTCCTGTTCGATCCTAATAGCTATATCTCTAGCCATTTTCTTGGCTTCCAGGTCGCTTACTTTCTCCGGGGTGACGAACACCCTTATCTCTCTGCCTGCCTGCAGAGCATAGGCCTTCTCCACACCCTCGAAGGAAGTGGCGATGTTCTCGAGGTCTTCAAGACGCTTGAGGTAGTGCTCCAGATTATCCCTTCTGGCACCAGGCCGGCCACCAGATATAGCGTCGGCTGTCTGGACGATGACGGATTCGAGGGTTTCGTATGGATATTCGCCGTGATGTGCCTGCATAGCCTTGATGATATCTTCCAATACGCCAAACTTCTGCAAGATTCTTCGTCCAATCTCAACGTGAGTGCCAGCGACCTCATGGTCGAGGGCCTTGCCTATATCATGCAGAAGCGCTCCAGCCTTGGCTATGGCCACATTGGCGCCGAGTTCCTCGGCTATCATGCCTGCCAAATGCGCCATCTCGACCGAATGTTCGAGAACATTTTGGCTGTAGCTGGTGCGGAAGTGAAGTCGCCCGAGAATGGCGAGCAATTTCGGGTCCAGATTGAACACTTCGCACTCTACTGCCGCCTCCTCGCCCTTCTCCTTAATAATTTTATTGATTTCCTCTCCCGCCTTGGCCACGAATTCCTCAATCTTCGCCGGCTGGATACGGCCGTCGGCAATAAGATTTTCCAGCGCCATCTTCGCCACCGCGCGACGCACCGGGTCGAAGGAGGAGAGAGTGATGGAATTTGGCGTATCGTCAACGATCACTTCCACTCCTGTCGCTCTTTCAAAAGCTTTGATATTCCTGCCTTCCTTGCCGATAATCTTGCCCTTGAGGTCATCCGATGGTAGAGGAATAGATGTTGCCATTACTTCACTTGAAATGGATACGGCCATGCGTTGAATAGCTGTAGAGAGAATCTCTTTTGCCCTTTTATCGAGATCCTCGGCGTTTTGCGTTTCGAGCTTGCGCATTTTTACCAAAAAATCTTCTTCGAAATCACGCTCGATTACTCGCATGAGCTCACTTTTGGCCTCAATGGGAGAAAAATTAGCGACTTTGGATAATTCTTGGATTTTCTCGGTCGCTAATTTTTCAATTTTATCCTTAAGTGTTCTCACTTCCGCGGCACGGCTCTTTACGTGCTCCATTTCCTCCTCCAAGTCTGTTTGGCGCTTTTCCAAAAACTCCTCCTTCTTCACCACTCTGTCTTCGCTCGCCTTAAGACGATTCTCCCGCTCCTTGAGCTCGGACTGAGCGCCCTTCAGGACATCCTCGGCTCTCTTCTCTGCTTCTTCAAGAATTTGCGAGGCCTCCTCGCGACTTCGGAGCTCCATCTGCTTGATGTCTAGCTCCATGGAACCCTTCCTACCGAGAGAGATTAGGAGGCGCAGCAAATAACCGAAGCCGATACCGGCCGACGCGGCAAGCAATGCTAAAAGAAGGGCTAACTTTAGGGACATTTGCAGTAGCTCAATCAGTCAGAGCGGTCAGGCGGAAAGCACCAGAAACGTTTCAAATTAATATTTAAGTGAACTACCTAAGTGTACTACTTCTACAAAATTTTGTCTATGATGCCGTATTTCTTGGCGGCTTCGGCGGTCATGAAGAGGTCGCGGTCGACATCTTTATCAACCTTGGCTATAGGCTGGCCCGTATTCTCGGACATAATGCGGTTAAGGGCTTTCCTGTTCTCAATAATACGCTTGGCCGCAATTTCTATCTCGGTAGCCTGGCCTTCGGCCGCACCAAGAGGCTGATGAATCATTATTTCCGCGTTCGGAAGGGCAAATCTCTTTCCTTTTTTCCCGGAGGACAGAATCCACGCCCCCATGGATGCCGCCATACCCACGCACATAGTAGAAACGTCGGGCTTAATGTGATTCATGGTGTCGATGATAGCCAGACCGGCGGTAACCGAGCCACCAGGGGAGTTGATGTAGAGAGAAATATCCTTCTTCGGGTCTTCAGACTGGAGGAATAGAAGTTGGGCAATCACGATATTCGCCACGCCGTCATCTATAGGTCCACCAAGGAAGATGATGCGTTCCCGAAGCAACCGCGAGTAAATATCGTACGCCCTCTCGCCGAACTGAGATTTTTCTATTACTGTAGGAATTAAATAGGTCATGCGGGTAGATTAACTCAAAGTTTCCCTTGAATCAAGGTTTGCCCCCAATCACGCAATGATTGAGATTGAGAAGGGGAATTTAAGAAGAAGTGAAGTTCTCTTCGTCGAGGTTGTAGTCGACATTCTCGACATCGGTCGCGTTGAGGTCCGCTTCGATATCCGCTGTGGCGTCCGACTCACTCTGCTGGTCAATGGTGTTGAGTTGATCTTGAAGAGCCCTATTGCCTTCACGGTCGCCCATGAAATAGAGCGCACCGAAGATAATAACGGCGAGGATGACGATGCCGGCAATAATCGGTCCTACCGAACTGCCCGCCTCTTGCACTACGTTTTGATTATTTTCGTCCATATATTTTTACTTTTTGAGGGAAACAACCGCTTTCATAAGGCTCCGGTGCGCTTCGCGAAGGTGTGTCTTAACTTCGGCGGCGACTGCCTTCACTCTGTCGTATTTCTCGCGCACATCCCCGGTCGAAAGGTCGATTGAAGTGAAGGCGGATATTGAGGTCTTCGCGAGCGAGAGGTGATTCCTTGCCTCCGCGATGGCAGCTTCTGACTGTGTCACATCTCCACCGGCGGCTTTCACCTTGGCAATGCGGGACTCAATGCGGGTAGCAATGTTTCCAAGACGCTCGACAGTCGCCGTAAGTACTCGAGACGTATTGACCGCCCTTTTCTTAGCGATATTGCTTTGAAGTTCCATCCTCTTCTCGGTCGAAGAAGCATTTCTCTGCTGTGCACGCTGGACACTTTGCGCGGATACGGGAATGGCGGCGAGAAGCAGTGTTGCCAGTACGGTAATAGCGAGTATTTTTTGTTTCATATTTTTTATTATAGCACTTAGATTAAGAAGCTTACGATTAGAAGCGCGACGATGTTTACCACTTTAATCATGGGGTTGATAGCCGGTCCGGCGGTATCCTTGTACGGGTCGCCTACAGTATCGCCTGTCACAGCCGCGTGGTGAGCGTGCCCGCCCTTGCCACCGTAATTACCGTCCTCAATATATTTCTTGGCATTGTCCCAAGCTGCTCCACCTGAGGTCATGGAGATTGCTAATTACACCCACCAAGAGCCCGCCCAGAGCCTCTAGACCCAAGAGCCACCAGACAAGAACGGGCGCTAACACGGGGAGGATTGCCGGCACGATCATGAGTCTCTGCGCGGCGGCGGTTACTATCTCTACTGCCTTGCCATAGTCAGGCATGGCGGTCCTTTCCATAATACCTGGAATTTCTTTAAATTGTCGGCGCACTTCTTCCACCACCGCGTGTCCGGCTTTGCCCACGGCAGACATCGCCATGGAGCCGAAGAGGTAGGGAAGGAGGCCACCGATAAGAAGACCAACGAGCACTCTCGGGTCAGAAAGGTCGAAGGCGATGTCTACCATGCCTATCCTGCCAAGCTCCTGCGTATAAGAAGCAAAGAGTACCGTTGCGGCTAGCCCCGCGGAAGCGATGGCATAACCTTTCGTTACCGCCTTTGTGGTATTGCCGACAGCGTCCAGCGCATCGGTCACCTTCCTCACTTCGCTTGGCAGTTCGGACATCTCCGCGATACCGCCAGCGTTATCGGTAATTGGACCAAAAGCGTCGATAGCGACAACCACCGCGGTAAGCGAGAGCATCGACATGACAGCTACTGCCACGCCGTATAATCCGGCGAAGTAATGCGCCGAGAGAATGCCCGCTACGATGAGAATGACCGGAAGCGCCGTTGACTGCATAGATACGGCAAGACCGGTAATGATGTTTGTGCCATGTCCGGTGGTGGAAGACTTGGCGATGGATTGCACGGGATTATATTTCTTCGACGTATAGTAATCGGTAATAACGAACATGCCCGCGGTCACTCCCATGCCGACAAGAGCGCAGTAGAAGAGATTAATGATTTCGAATTGGCCATTGCCCTCCATAATCCACCTGGTGATAGGGTAGAAAACCGCGACAGAGAGAAGAACAGAAATGATGAGTCCTCTATAAAGCACTTTCATAATGGAATCTTCCGTCCCACCGCGGACAAAGAATGTCGCGATAACGGATGCCAAGAGCGCCGCCGCTCCGAGAGCGAGAGGATAGATGAGCGCGCCGACAAAACCCGGGAGAATAAGCGAGCCGAGAAGCATTACTGCCACAGCAGAGACAACATAGGTTTCGAAGAGGTCCGCGGCCATGCCGGCGGTGTCTCCCACGTTGTCGCCCACGTTGTCCGCGATAACTGCCGGATTTCTTGGGTCGTCTTCCGGAATGCCCGCCTCAATCTTGCCGACGAGGTCCGCGCCAACATCAGCCCCTTTGGTAAAGATGCCTCCGCCCAGCCTGGCGAATACGGAGATGAGAGATGAGCCGAAGGCGAGACCTATCATGGCGTCGAGATTACCCGTTGTCCAATAGAAAAGGGTTACGGAGAGAAGAGCGAGCGCCGCCACCGTAAGACCGGTAATAGACCCTGCCTTGAAGGCTGTGCGAAGCGCCGTCGGGATGCCATGCCTCGCCGCTTCAGCCGTGCGGACATTACTTCTTACCGCCACCGCCATGCCTATGTAGCCAGAAAGAGCAGAGACTACCGCGCCAATGATAAATCCAACCGCCACAACGGACGAAAGGTAGATGCCGAGGAAGAGGGCGACAAGTACCGCCACCACCGCTACCACCTTGTATTGTCTCCAGAGATAGGCGTTGGCGCCGGTCTTGATGGCATTGGCAATCTGATTCATCTTCTCGTTGCCGTCCGGCAGGGAGAGAATCTGGAAGGTCAGAACACCGGAGAAAATAAGCGCAACCAGGCCCGAAACGGTAGTCCAAAGCAAGATGGTCGATTCCATGAATATTTAATTATGTTAATGGCTTATATATTAGCCTGTGCTTCCGCTGTTGCAAGGTCTTCTCCCTTGGCGGACTGGATGTCTATCTTCCAACCGGTAAGTTTCGCCGCTAGACGCACGTTCTGCCCGCCCTTGCCGATAGCAAGAGATTGCTGGTCCTCGGCTACCATGACGACAGCCGACTTTTCTTCTTCATTGACCTTTATCTCTAGCACCTTGGCCGGAGAGAGAGCCTCTTCTATAAACTTCTTCGAATCGGCGGACCACTCGATGATGTCAATCTTCTCGCCGCGCAATTCTGACATAACGGTCGAGACGCGCACGCCTCGCTGGCCGACAAGGGAGCCAACGGGGTCAATATGAGTATCCTTGGCCTCGGCGGCAATCTTAGAGCGGTACCCCGCTTCGCGGGCGATGGCCTTGATTACAACCGCGCCATTTGCGAGTTCGGGCGCTTCCGCTTCGAAGAGCTTCTCAAGAAACTTCGGATGAGAACGCGAGAGACGGAGAAAGACGCCTCGTGGAGATTCTTCCACTCTGTATAGAAACGCGCGCACGCGCTCACCTTGAGAGAAGCGCTCTCCAGGAATCTGCTCCTCGTAAGGCAGGAGGCCGGTCGCACGCCCCATATCGACGAAGATGTTGCCACGCTCGATTCTCTGCACGGTGCCGTTCACTATCTGGCCTTCTCGTTCACCGAATTCGGAGACGACAGAGGTCTTCTCCGCCTCGCGGATTTTCTGCATGATGACCTGCTTGGCGGTCTGCGCGGCAATGCGGCCGTAATCTCCCTTCGATTCGATAGGGAAGACCACTTCTTCATCAAGCTGAGCATCCTTCTTGATCTTCCTCGCGTCCTCGATGAGAATGTGCTTCTCCGGATTGTAGTATTCGCGCAAATCTTCCGCCGGAACCTCCTCGCTCTCGTCAAAGATTACCCGCGTGCCGTCAACCACAATCTTTACTTGGTAGAATTCCGTCTGGCCGGTATTGATATCGAAAGTGGTGCGGATAATCTGTCCGCGCTTGCCGTACTCCTTTTTGTAAGCAGTAGCGAGAGCCGCTTCTATGGCATCGATAATGGAGGCGCGCGGAATACCGCGCACTTCTTCCAGCTCGCTTAGGACCGAATTGATGACTTTTAGGTCGAACATATATGTATATTTTAAGCCTCTTTATGGCAGAAGGACCGCCGCGAGGCGATCCTTCATACCAAACTATTACCTTTCTACTATAGCGCCTATGTTTCGTCCCGTCAACTGTTTCATTCTTTTTTAATTATTGAAGTGTTTTTCAAACCACTTGGCGATGTCATTCAATTCTAACCGCTCTTTCACGATTTTGAGAGCAAATTTTTCAATCTGACCTTTTTTGAGATTTGAAAAGTAATTATTCGCTTCAAGAAATACCGAAGCACAGACCATGGCGGTCCTTTTGTTCCCATCCAGAAAGGGGTGCCCCATAATAATTTCACGGGCATAGACAGATGCCTTTAGAAAGACGGTAGGATAAAGCTCTTCTCCAAAAACCGCCTGTTTGGGCGAATTTCCTAAACTTAAAACAGTATGCATGTCCCGCACGCCATGAGACCCACCAGTTTCATCCACCGCCATTGAGTGAATGCGGAGAATATCTTTCGCGTCTAAATACTCCACGTTATTTATTGGCAAGAGCTTCAAGGTCCTTGCGATAACGATTAATGAAGTTGTACGCAAGCTCGGCAATCCTCTCCTGATGCTTAGAAGGCTTCGCGAGGGAACGGATGGACATTGACTGACTCTTGGGATTGACGTCAACGACGACCTCGTCTCCCAGCTTCAAACCAAGCTCCTTAAGGGATTTCTTGGGGATGACTACGGCAACGGAGTCGCCTACTTTTATTACTTTTTGTGTCATTATAATAGTATTATAATCATCAGAGACGGATCGTCAAGCGATTTCCTGCCTTGCAAGGCGAGTCGAAGTGTGCTATTGTCGAAGTGTGATTTCAAAGACCAAGAAGCAAAAGCTCATTAAGGAGGTTGCCATTCACGAAAGTGATACCGGCTCTCCCGAAGTGCAAATTTCCATACTGACGAAGCGCATTGAGGAGCTCTCGAAACACCTCAAGTCGCACGCCAAAGATAATCACTCGCGCCGCGGCCTATTGGCTATGGTTGCAGACCGCCAGTCGCATATGAAATATTTGGAAAAGAAAAGCCCTAAGAGAGCTCTCGCTTTGCAGAAGAAACTCGGTCTGAAGAAATAGTTTTACCAGTTTAAATAATTTTTTATGACAGTTATTAAGCACAAAGCCCAGCGGGTCGGCATTTTCATAGACACGCAGAATATTTATCACAGCGCGAAGAATATTCACCACGCCAAGGCGAACTTCGGTGCCATTATCAAGGACGCTCTCGACAGCCGGGTGCTTGTACGCGCCATCGCTTATGTCGCTTCGACGGAATCCGGCGAGGAAAAAGCCTTTTTCGAAGCTCTAGCCAAGGTAGGTATTGAGATTCGCTCCAAGCCTCTGCAAATATTCGTCGGCGGGGCCAAGAAGGCCAATTGGGACATTGATCTTGCCATGGACGCGGTCAAGCTCGCGCCCAAGTTGGACACGATTATAATCGTGTCTGGTGACGGCGACTTCGTCTCTCTCGTCGAATATCTGCAGAATACCCACGGCACGCAAGTGGAAGTGGTCTCCTTCGGCAAATCTTCCTCGGCTAAGCTCATAGAAGCGGCCGACGACTTCTTCGACCTAGACCTTAACCCTAGAAAGTATCTTCTTATGGGCGAAGTTGTGCGCACCCCTCGCCGCCCGGCTCTAAAATAAATGGATAAATGGACCCCGAATCTCCTCTAAAACAAATACGCACTTACCAAGGCGACGTTGCCGATGCCCTGGGCAGACAGAACGAATCCCTTGTCTCTATCCAACAGCAAGAAGCGCTCAAGCGGAGAACCACCGGCATTCCAGCAGAGCCTTCCGCCACGGAGATAGAAATGGGGAAGAAGAAAAATGATTTCCTCTTCCTTCTTATCGGCAGCGTCTTCTTCATCATTGTGGGAACTCTCGGCGCGTGGTTCGGCTACCGGGAATACACGAGGAGAACGGCCCCGCCGGCAATTATCGCCCCGGAGAGCCGACTCATCTCACCAGACCGAGAAACGGAGATAAATATTTCCCTCATGAACCGCGAGGATTTTACCGTCAAGTTCGCAGAAATCGCCTCTGGCGCAGGCGATGAAGAACTGGTGCACCTCGTGGCAAGAGTCGGCACCACAACACCCTTGCGACTCGCCACGACCGCGGAACTTTTTTCCCTTCTTCAGAGCCGCGCGTCTGGCAGCCTCGTTCGCGCCTTCGATAAAGTATTCATGCTCGGAGTAGTGGGGAAGAATCCTTTCATACTCGTGAAGCTCGCTTCTTTCGAAAACGCTTTCGCTGGCATGCTTGCCTGGGAGAACATCATGGCGGAAGACCTTCTACCTCTCTTCTCCGCGAGCGAGGAGTTGAAAGTGATTGCACCCGGATACGTCTTCAGAGATGTTACCGTGAGAAACAAGGATGTCCGCGCCCTGTACGCCAGCTCTACGCCCGTTCTCCTTTATTCTTTCTTCGATAACAATTTTCTCATTATTACCGACAGCTTTGACGCCCTGCAGACTCTCATAGACCGGCTGACCCGGGAAAGGCTTTCCCGTTAACACTCACTCTGATACACTTATTCAAATCCAATATATGACTATCAATTACGAACACTTCAAAGAGAAGCTCAAAGCCGAGAAAAAATTGCTTGAGAAAGAGCTTGAGAAGGTCGGCCGCGTCAATCCCGATAATCCTTCGGACTGGGAAGCCACGCCTCCCGTAGATCGCGACACCTCGCAAGCTGATGAGAATACCGCTGCTGATAATCTAGAAGAATATGACAGTAATAAGGCAATTGTTACCACGCTCGAGACCCGTTACAACGATGTCAAAAGTGGTCTCGACAAGATTAAGCATGGCACCTACGGCATCTGCCAAGTCTGCCAGAAAGAAATCGAGGGAGACCGTCTCGAGGCGAACCCCTCGGCAAGGACATGCAAGGAACACGTGGATGTAGTATAGAGTTTTCTAAGCAAAAACAGGAATTCTTCCAGTCTTTAGAGAAGAAATTATTGAATGTTTAGGAGCGCGAAGAGAAACAAAAAGCATTTCAATACCAAGAAGCGCCCCTTTCTTGTTTACGTCAGCCAGAAGCCATTCGTCCAACTGAATAGTTTTTGCCACTTTGCCTTTTTTCACGGAGAAATAGGCGGCATCAGCTTCTTTGTCATAGGTGATATAAGCTTCATCGGTTTTTAAAGCCAATAAGCCGTTATTACGAGATACTTGTTTTTGCTTTTTCTTACGCATATTACTTCTAATATACCACTATCAAGCTCCTTGCGACAGCGTAGGGCTTCGCCCGCTGCCTTATCGCTAAAATCCGGATTTCTTAGGGAATGTGAAATTACATAAGGAAAGACACCGGTAGTATTTTTTATAACTATAAGTACTATCTAGGCTAGACACGCACACCGGAGGCGCTGACACCGGTCAGCGCCTTTTCGTTTGCATGATATATAATCTATGCATGAGTTTCTCGAAAGTTTATTCCGCGCAGACGAGTTTGCTTAATGTCACGCCGATTTCCGTTGAAACAGATATTACGAGAGGTAGCCTTTTTGCTTTTGCCATCGTCGGCTTGCCGGACAAAGCGGTTGAAGAAGCGAGAGACAGAGTAAGCGCCGCGATAAAAAATTCCGGTTTTAAATCGCCGAAGAACAATAATCACAAGATTGTCATATCGCTCGCGCCCGCTTCTCTCGAGAAAGCGGGCGCATCTTTCGACCTCGCTATCGCGCTATCGTATCTATTGGCAAATGATGAAATAGAGTTCGACCCGGAGAAGAAAATTTTCTTGGGCGAACTTTCCCTCGATGGGAAAGTTCGCCCGGTGCGTGGCATTCTTCCTATTGCGAGATTTGCGAAAGAAAAAGGATTCAAAGAAATTTTTGTGCCAGTCGAGAATGCGCGCGAAGCGGCGCTTATCGAAGGTATCCTCGTGTATGCCATCTCTAGTTTGAAACAAGTTATAGAACATCTTACCGAAGAAGAAGCGCTTGATGCCGAAGAACTTACCAAACTCGACGAAGAACTAGTCATTACCCCCACCGACTTTGCCGACGTGAGAGGGCAGGAGAGAGCGAAGAGGGGTCTCCTCATCGCCGCCGCCGGCGGGCATAACGTGGCTATGTACGGCCCTCCGGGCACGGGCAAGACCATGCTTGCCAAAGCGTTTGCCGGAATATTACCCAAGCTCAATTTTGAAGAAGCCCTGGAGGCGACAGGCATCCACTCGGTTGCAGGCACGTTGCAGGAAACATTCATTACTAATCCGCCATTCCGGGCGCCACACCATACCGCCTCATACGTTTCACTCATTGGCGGCGGAGCCACGCCACGCCCCGGAGAGATTACCCTGGCGCATCATGGAGTGCTCTTCATGGATGAATTCCCGGAATTCGAGAGGCGAGTGATAGAAAGCTTGAGACAGCCTTTGGAAGACAAGGTGATATCCGTTGCACGGGCGAAGGGCACGGCGCATTTCCCGGCCAATGTTCTCCTCATTGCCGCTATGAATCCATGCCCTTGCGGCAATTACGGCTTCCGCGGCAAGCAATGCATCTGCACGCCTTCCGCTCTCCAGAGATACAGAAGAAAAATGTCCGGGCCCATCATAGACAGGATAGACATCTGGCTCGAAGTGGACCGAATTCTACCGCACGAATTGGGGAGTGAGGGTAGGACGGGGGAAGAAAGTGAAATATTTAGAAAAAAAGTTTCTCGAGCGAGGGAAATTCAGTTAGAAAGATTCTCCGGTAAGAAAATCACAAAGAATGGCGAGATGGGCGCGAAAGAATTGGTCTTGCACGTGAAGCTTGAGAAAGAAGCGGAGAAAATGCTCAACATGGCGGCTGAACGCCTTGGCTTCTCGCCCCGCGTGTATCACCGGATGATAAAGGTGGCCCGCACCATCGCCGACCTAGAGGGTTCGGATATAGTCAAGGGTCCCCACATCCTCGAAGCAGTAGAGTACAGGCCGAAGAAATTTGATATATAGAAATCGAACATGTAAACAGTAAGAATTCCCCTTATTTTAAGTCTTATTATGCACAAATTGCAGAAAGTTGTGGATTAGGCTATTGCTGCTTTTCCTAGAAGTGTAATAATAGTATTGGCACTTTATCTAATGGCTCGACCTAAACTGTTAAGTGCTCAGCAAGTTGCCGAGTACTTCATATGGAAAGCCCAGGTTGATGGCAAGCCCATAACCAACAAAAAGCTCCAAAAGCTGATCTATTATGCTCAAGCCTGGTTTGTAGCCCTTAAAAAAGAAAAGTTGTTCGATGAAAAAATTGAAGCTTGGATACACGGTCCAGCTGTTAGAGAAATATATTTAGAATACAAAAGATTCGGATTTGAGCCAATTACCAAAAAGATAGACGGAGGAACATTCAATTCAATTTCGTCCGATAAGATAGAGCACATGGAGAATGTTTGGAATGTATATGGTGCATACGACGGACAATATTTAGAATACCTAACTCACTCTGAAGATCCGTGGAAGAAAGCCCGAGTAGGAATAGAAGCCCACATTGGTACTGACAAGGAAATATCTATTAAGGATATGTTTGATTTTTATTCAAAATTGAAACTCTCGGCTGACAATGTCAGACACAGATAGTGCAGAGCCAGTTCAAGCTGGTCCAATCCCTCCAACAGCCACGACTCTACCACAAGAAGATGAGGCACCAGAAGCCTCCCCTTTCTATATGTCTTTTATCAAATATAAAAAGAAAGAATGCCAAATCGATGGAATGACGTTAGAAAATTCTCAAGCAGCTCTTCATGTTATGAGGGATGTTGGCGTGCACTTTACAAATAAAACAAATTTTTTGTCTAATACTAGCCATACCGAAATCAAACCAATCAAGAGAGATGGGGAGTATAAGGATTTATACAGAGGTCTATACGAGGACGAAGAGGTCCATGAAATTAAGTTTATTCATGAGAAAAAGAAACAAGATGTAAGGATGTTTTTTAGTCTACTGGAAAAAGAAAAAATCTTTTTCGTGATTGCTGTACGAGGAACTCATTATGATACAAGTAAAGGAAGCTGGCAGAAGAAACATAAAAAATAATTAAAACTGAATCAACCACTTAAAACAACGGAGAAAAATATAATAGTGATTATTATTCCTACAGAAATCCCTATATAAAATCCATGTCTTGATGCTACTTTTTCTCTATATCTTTCTGCCCAATAAGCCATATCAAATTTTTCCTTATCATCAGCATTTAAAAAATCTTCGATTTGTTCGTGATCCATTTCATAAAAAGAAACCCCAATACGTGAGTTTGGAATTTTATCAACAAAATCATGCTCTATTCCCCAAACCGCTCCAGTATTTCGTCTATATGGAGCCAGCTCATCAATAATTTCTTGAGCTAATTTTCGATCCATATATTTTAATTTAAATTTCTAAAATGGATTCTTTGCTCCTCTGATTTCGAAGTGGACGTGGGGACCGGTGGAGTGGCCGGTGTTGCCGACAGCGCCGATAATCTCACCCTGGGAAACCTGCTGGCCCACCACGACATTTACTTTCGACATATGCGCGTAGAGCGTCTGAGTGCCGTTTGAGTGCTTGATTACGACATAGAGTCCGTAGCCTCCGTTGTAGCCGCTTGTTCTTGCTATGATGACCGTGCCGTCCGCGGAAGCCATGATAGGAGTGCCCGCCGGAGCGGCTAAATCAACACCGTTATAGCCGTGAATGCCCTGGCTTTTCCTACCGCCAGTTATCGGACGCAAGTAATAGCCGGAGTAAGTCGGCAGGCTTGAGGAGGTTTGCGTTAAAGAGGACTTGATGTTGGCTGACGCGCTGATTACTCCATTGGGAATGATAATCGCATCGCCCACCTTAATTTTGGAGTCGGTTGAAAGGTCGTTGTATGAAAGAATGTCGTCAAGTTCGGCTTTATAACTTTTCGCAATTGACTGTAGTGTGTCACCAGACTTGATAATATGGCGCACGCCGGAGATAGGCAAAATAAGCAGTTCTTGACCTTCTTTAATGGTACTTCCCCTTAAATCATTGGCCCAAATTATAGTGTTTGTGGAAACCCTGTGCGTCTCGGCAATCTCGCTTAGAGTATCGTCCGCTTGTACGACATAGATGCTAATCTGGCCGGTGCCTAACCCACCTTGCTCTACGAATGTTTCGCCGCCTATTCTGCCCGCCTCGAGAGCAGTGCTGTCGACTATCGCGAGAATAGGCCCGCCGATGCCGGCGGGGTTCCAATTAAGATAGCCTTCAAGAAGATTCATAGTTTGGGAATTACCCGACTCTTTGCTTTCCGGCATGCGTAATATTTGCCCAGCCTGGCTCCTGGCGAGAACCAGGAGAGGTGAGAGAACAAGCCCTAATATGACGAAATGGCTCAACGGAGCCATGGGAGCACGTTTTTTCATTGATGTAAACCCATTATAGCGCCATATGATATAGTGTGCCAGTACCTTATGCACTCTCTCAACTCGGAGCAAAAAAGGGCCGTCGAAGCAACCGAAGGACCGGTTCTCATACTGGCGGGAGCCGGAGCGGGCAAAACCAAGACTATAACCGAGCGCATCCGCCATCTCGTCCATTCCGGAGTGGCGCCATCCAATATTCTTGCCATTACTTTCACCAATAAGGCGGCGAAGGAGATGCGCGACCGCATTTCCGCAAGGCTTGCGTCCGACCCCGATATCAATCGCCCAATCTCGATGAGCGAAAGACCTTTTGTCAGCACCTTTCACTCTCTCGGCGTCCACATATTGCGTGAACATGCCGGCAAGGCGGGGCTCAAGAAACATTTCTCCATCTTCGACCGAGATGACAGCAAGAAAACAGTAAAAGAAGCGATTGTTTCCATCGGACTTGACCCGAAAACCCATGAACCGGGCGCGATTTTAAGCATTATTTCAAAACTCAAGGGCAAGGGCATAGGCGTGGAGGAATGGGCAAGCGTGGGCGAAGGAGGCTACTTCATGGACGTAGTGGGGCAAGTCTGGCCGGTATATGAAAAATCTCTTGAGCGGGAGAACGCGCTCGACTTCGATGACTTGCTGCTCAAGACCGGCAATCTTTTAAGAAACGATTCGTTCGTGCGTGGTTACTACCAGAATGTTTGGAAATACATTCACATCGACGAATACCAGGATACGAACAGAGTGCAGTATGAAATTTCGCGCATGCTTACCGGCCCCGAGCAAAATATCTGCGTTGTCGGCGACATAGACCAGAATATTTATTCCTGGCGCGGCGCGGATATCAAAAATATTCTCGCCTTCGAAGACGACTACCCGGGGGCGCAAACATTCACGCTTGAGGAGAACTACCGCTCGACCAAGACAATCCTCGAAGCGGCCAATGCCGTCATTGAGAAAAATAAAATCAGGCGGAAAAAAAATCTCTTTACCGAAAACCAGGCGGGAGAGAAAATTAGTACAGTCTCTTGCCTCGACGAAACAAGCGAGGCAAGCTTCATCGCTTCAAAATCCAAGAATCTCATAGCCGCCAGCGCCGACCCCGGCGAGATTGCCGTGCTTTACCGCGCCAACTTTCAGTCGCGAGCGCTCGAAGAAGCCTTTATGAACGAGGGCGTGCCGTACCAAATTCTCGGCACCAGATTCTTCGAGCGCAAAGAAGTGAAAGACATTATTTCTTACCTGCGCGCCGCCCTTAACCCGGAGTGTCTTACCGATCTCAAACGCGTCATCAACACGCCGGCGCGCGGCATAGGTAAAACGACTATTGTCAGAATGTTCTCCGGCCAGGAAACCGCATTGCCCATCGGCATGAAGTCGAAAATCAGTTCTTTCCGTAAACTGTTGGAAAAAATTGCCATGATTGCCAAAGAGCAAAAAATTTCTGAAACTATTCTCTTTATTATCAAAGAGTCTGGGTTAGAAACAGAGTGGAAAGAGGGAGGAGAAGACGGTGCGGCAAGGCTCGAAAATGCGTACGAGTTGGTTAATTTTGCCACCAGATACAATGAGCTTCCTAGTGAGGAAGGCGTACAGGCATTTCTCTCAGAAACGGCCCTACAGAGCGACCAGGACGAACTGAAGGAAGAGAGAAGGGCGGTCAGACTTATGACGGTTCACGCCGCAAAAGGGCTCGAATTCGACATTGTATTCGTCGCCGGACTAGAGGACGGATTATTTCCGCATCAGAAGATGAAGGAAACGTATATAACACCCGAAGAAGCGGAGGAGGAGCGCCGCCTTTTCTATGTGGCGCTCACGCGAGCGAGAAAAAAAGTTTTTCTTACTTACGCGCAAACGCGCACCGTTTTCGGCCGAACACGAGCCAATACTCCGTCGGAATTTATTTTCGACATTCCGGAAAATCTGATGGAAGAAGAAGTTAGCGAAGAAACTTCGCGAAGAAGGGAAGGAAAACCCTTACTTGAGATAGATTTCTGATTTCTGTGTGTGCAGGTCCTGTGGAAGCCGAGCTTCCACAATTGTGTTAAGATATTATGAATGCGTGATATCCCATTTGTAGAAAAAGAGTATTACCACATTTACAACCGTGGAGTTGACGGAAGAAAAATTCTTTTGGAACATAAGGATTTAGAACGATTCATAAAAAGTATGAGAGAGTTCAACACGATAAAGCCCATAGGAAGCATCTACGAGAATAGGGAACGCAAACGTGGAAGCCGAGCTTCCACAACTGAGGGAAAACCCTTGGTAAAGTTCACTGTTTACGGCATCAATCCGAATCACTTTCATTTTATGCTTGAACAAGTATCAGAAAAGGGGATTGAAAAGTTTATGCATCGCTTAGGCACCGGATTTAGTAAGTATTTCAACGCGAAATATAAAAGATCCGGTTCTTTATTCCAGGGGAAATTTAAGGCAAAACTTATAGACACAAATGAATATTTGCTTCATTTGAGCGCATATATAAATTTAAATCACCTAGCTCATAGTCGTGGAAGCCGAGCGTCCACAATTTGTCAAACAAGCTGGGAAGAGTATATGAATAAAAATTTCCCCGAACCGATTTGCGCTAAAGAAAGGATTTTGGAGCAGTTTAAAAATAGAGCGGAGTATAAAAAATTTGCTGAAGAGAGTTTGCGGGGTATTATTGAAAGAAAAATTTTATTGGAAGAGTTGGAAGAAACGGGGATTTAATTGGTAAACATCAAATGAGAGCGAAAAAATCTCTGGGTCAGCATTTTTTAAAATCCGAACGCGCTCTTGCCGCGATTGTCGAGGCAGGAAGATTGAATTCCGGCGACACAGTCTTAGAAATTGGTCCCGGCACGGGAGCACTAACTGAAAAACTTTTGGAAACCGGTGCGAAAGTTGTCGCGGTAGAGAAAGATGATAATTTATATGAAAATTTAAAAATCAAATTTCAAAACGAGATAAATTCTGGGAAATTAATTCTGATTCATGATGACATCCTGAATTTCGAAATTGAAAATTTTAAATTGAAAATTGCCCTGCCTGCCGGCAGGCAAGAAAATTACAAAGTTGTCGCCAACATTCCTTACAACATAACCGGCGCGATTCTGAAAAAGTTTTTGTCCGCTGAGTGTCAGCCCAAGCGCATGGTGCTTCTGGTTCAAAAAGAGGTGGCAGAAAGAATAGTGGGTGGGCGTGGACGCCAGGCGTTCACGAAAGAGAGTATTTTGTCGATTTCGGTCAAGGTTTACGGGAGACCGCGGTATGTGGAAACAGTCAAGGCGGGCTCATTTGCTCCTGCGCCGAAGGTGGATTCGGCAATCATCACAGTCGAGGACATTTCTAGGAATTTCTTCAATCGTGGAAGCCGAGCGTCCACAATTTCGGAAGAATTTTTCTTCAAATTGCTCAAAGCAGGCTTCCAATCCAAGAGAAAGAAGCTCTCATCGAATCTTTCCAAGCACTTTGACAAGAAAAAGGTGAATGAAGCTTTCGGAAAACTCAACTTGGACCCAAACTTGAGAGCTGAAGACCTTCCAGCCGAAAAATGGGGAGCCCTGGCGAGACTTCTCGTCAGCTGATTATATCCCCGGTAAACCCGTTCCAACTTGTGTCATGAGCCCAATTGTGGGAAATAACGTGCAAGTCACTCCCACATATATATAACAAGCTTGTACTCCAGGTATATAAGACCCAAGATACCACACATCAGGCATCCCAGCCATGTAATCGGAGTATTGGAAAGTAGCATATGGCGAATAAGTGATGAACCCAGTCGCAATTGCTGGTCCGCCGAGGAAAAATGGGGCAAACCATATAGCTAGGTTGCCCGAACAAGTGCATGGAACGAAGAAAGTAGAAAGTCCGCCAAATGGCATTATTTGTGCCTTTGCGTAAGAAACAGGGAATAACATGGCAAAGGAGAGCAGAACGGATAACAAGGCGGTTTTCATATCCTCATTATACACAATAAACCACGTATTTATCTGATACAATTAATGATTATGAGGGCTAAAATATTATCCGCTCTTATTGTCTCTTTAATTATGGTCGGGACGGCACTTTGGTCCAGACTTCCCGACAATAAGCCGACGGGAAACATTGTTGCCGTTCTAAATCCTGAAAGCGCCGCAACAACGCGCGAAGAAGCTTTTTTGAACACCAATTTAAACACCTCAAGTAGCACCCCACTCTCGACTACGGACATTTTATCGAGACAGCTTTTTGCCGATTACGCCAATCTGAAGTCAAGAGGCGAGACTTCTCTTGAAAACCTTGATTACCTGGCAGAAAGATACGCAGACGGCATCTTGAATATAGAACCCGGAACCTCAAAGATTGCCGCTATCGAAGAACTTATAATCATTCCCGACTCGGCGGAAAATATTTTTAATTATGGCAAGGCTATGATTGCCCTGCGCAGTAAATATGCTTCGGCAGCCAAAGAAGAGAGCGAGAATGCGGGGGATCTAAGCCAAGGAGACTTTGATGATTTCATCTCGCAAGCCGGGGATTTGTATCTTAACTCGGCAAATGAGCTCCTGAAAATAAAAGTGCCAGCATTGCTTGCCAAAAATCACCTGGAGATTATCAACAACTATTTCCAGAGCGCCGAAGCTATGAAAACAATTGCGGAATCTTCCGACGACCCGGTAAAAATCTATGCCGCAATTCAAACGCAAGTCCAGAATACAAAAAAGGAAGACGAATTGTTCTTAAATGTCCAAATTGCCATGTCAACCAATGGTATAATTTGGTCGAGCAACCCCAATCAATGAGTTATAAAAAAATTACAGCTCTTACTCTTGCTCTCTCGATATCCTTTCTATCCTTCGCTCCAATAGCATTGGCCCAAACCTCGGTGCCGGTAAGCGACAGCGCCTTAAGACAGAAGGAGGTCGGCATTACCATTTTCGGCTATACGGTCCCCGGCTTAAGCTGGGACTCAATAGCGCTGGTGGTGGCAAAGCACATGATAGACAAACTGGTCAACTCCACCGTCAAGTGGATTAACAGTGGCTTCGACGGCAATCCGGCTTATGTGAACAACCCGAAACAATACTTCACGGACATAGCCGACGGAATGGCGGGGGAGTTCATCATGAGCAGTGACCTTAACTTACTCTGTTCACCGTTCCAGGCAAACATCCGACTTTCGCTTATGCAGGAATATTACGAGCCCCTGCCTTATCAATGTACCTTGAGCGAGGTAACCGATAATATTGAGGGATTCTTCGACGATTTCTCGCAGGGCGGATGGGACGCGTGGTTCTCGATGACGCAAAACCCGACAAACAATCCTTACGGAGCGTACCTGAAAGCAAGAGTTGATATGGATAGCCGTATCGCAAGCGCGATCGGACTAAAAAATCAAGAACTAGATTGGGGAAAAGGCATTCTCTCCTGGAAAACATGCGATGGCGTCGAGATGGATGGTATCGAACCTGGGACAGGCAAGCCTACGAAAGTTTGTTACAACAAAAACCTCACTGGCCCCGGTGAACAAAAAATTTCCACCCCCGGCACTCTTATCGAGAGCCAGATGGCAAACGTACTCGGCACAGGCATCAGACAGCTTGAGTTGGCAGACGAATTCGATGAAATAGTCGGCGCTCTGGTAACCCAATTAATTCAAAAAGTTCTCAGCGGTGGCAAAGGGTTGGCTGGTGAAGGAGGAGGCTCAAGCGAGACAGGGCAGCCCCCCAGAAGAGCCTTGCCGATTGACATAGACGGCGATGGTATTATCGACGGCACGGATACTGACGGAGACGGAGAGCCTGATATCTGCCTCTACGGTGGCGAGAACGATACGGTAGGCCCGCCATGCTTGGGCTCAACAAACTTTGAACAACCAGGCGGGGGCGGAGGAACGTGCGACGCGACCGGGAACCAGTACGCCGGAGAATTGCGTAACGCAATGAATGCGGTTCTTTCGGAGAATCCCGATGTGGCAAATCTGCCAAACATAGAATCCGGCGGCAGGCAGAACGCCAGAACCTTCCTTGCGCTTGTTGAAACAAAACTTATTTCCATGGGCTACGAAGCCACCGACGAAGTGCTGAACGGCAACAATAATCCCAATACCGGCGACCTGATTGCCGTTTGGAGAAGCGGGGACGGCAAGATGGAGCGCTATGACGCAATTATTGGCAGTGCTTCTACCATAGGCGCGGCGGCTACCACCGACTTCACCGGATTCATTCCGCTCAACTGTACGGCATCCGGCGGAGGTACGAACTGTGGATGTAGTTCAGGCGGTACTGAACCGCCCACTCCGGGGCCTAACCCTAATCCAACTCCCGGTAGCAATACCGTTATTACATCTATTAACCCGGTAACAGCGCAAGCAGGCGTTACCACTCTTACAATAAACGGCAGCAATCTCACGAACCAAGTTTCGTTCTATGATAATGCCGGCGCGAGAAATACCGTAGTCGGCACGGTCAATTCCGCCAAAACGCAGACAACAGTCCTTGTACCGGCCGACTTACCACAAGGCAACGCAACGGTTAAAATTTACCAAGGCAATCAAATCTGGTCGAATGGCATATTAATTCTTGTAAACAGCTCCGGTGGCGTAGGAAGCATCACTACAGCGAACCCCATAAGCACCTGGAGTCCGCAGACCAACAATGGCTGGTGGGGAAAATTGTCTCCTGACGGAAGATATGTAACTTACGGCAATTTCGGGGGAAACTGGGTGACCGACCTGCAGGCCAATCAGACTTGGGATTTATCTAATCCGGCTGGCTCGGGAATTACTACCGGAGCCGGATGCCGGGCTGGAGAATGGATAACGGCTACGACACTTACCTTTGTTTGCGAATTGGTCGACAACGGCATAATGGCCAGATACGAAGTAAAGGTAGGGGAATGGGTGCCAAGAATTACCAATGACGATAAAAGTCTGGTCCGCGCAACAATTTTTGCCGCCAAAGATGGGCACTGGGCCTCTTATCTGGCGAGCAATCCCGGAAGAATCACGAAAGACAATGTCGTCCTGGCGGCAAACAGCCCGGGCGGAGCATTGTCGATCGGTGGGAATACGCTAGTGCACGCCTGCGACGGAAGCAACAACCCGGACCTATGCGTCTGGGACGGCTCGACCTTGAGCAAAGTAATCGATGCTCAAATAGCGTTCAATGAAACATACATAAACGGCGGATACATTCTCTACGCGGGAGGGTCAAGCGTGCGGGGCGTTGACCCGTATGGAAACGACACGAACAAAAAAATTGGAACATTCAGCTTCGAGGGAAAACCGGACATCTTCATGGTTAGAGGCGCTCCGTGGATTGCCACATCCGTGGAAAGCAATTCGACGAATAAATCATACGTTATCCTAAGACCGTGGAACAGCAGAAGTGCCATCGTCCTCGACACGGGGAATCCTGACTCCGGCTCTGTAACTGTGGACGTGGTCTTCGACGGCACGAACTTCGTCATCGCGCACCACACCAACAAGGGCTTGCTTAAGGTGGAGAAAGTGCCGGAAAACGCGGCCAGAAATCAATTTTAAAAAATGAACCGCTATTTCAAAAAACTAACAGCCTTCCTACTTACGCTAAGTTTTGTGTTTGCGGTAAGCGGAATTGTTTCCCCTCAAGAAGTTGCGGCACAAATTCCAAGTATACCGACAACCCCGGGCATCCCAGGGGATACATTGCCAGGGGAACAAGTGCCAGCTCCGCAAGAAAAAATTGGGAAATGTATTTGGGGAAGTAAAGTTCAGCAAAATATAACGAAACCAGCGTGCGTTGCCCTTGCGAAACAAGATGGCACAATTGCTGCGTGGTTTCCAAACGATGAAAACAAGGTAAGTAATGCTCCATCAACTTCCGACGATCCTGGCTGGTGGGTAGAAAAAGTTTTCAAACCGTTCTTCGGTTGGATTGTGAATGTTGTTCTAGGATTCGTCAGCTTGCTAACAGGCTTGGCTGGCATCATTCTGAATGGCGTTATTTATCATACAATCGTAAACGTTAAAGAAAACTATGACAAAATCGAAGGAATAAACGTTGCCTGGAAAACAATTCGCGACTTGGGGAATATGGGCTTTATCTTCGTCCTACTTTATGCTGCTATAACGACAATACTTGGAACTGGAAAAAACAATAAGGAGCTCATCGTAAAAATTGTAGTAGTGGCGATACTCATTAATTTCAGTCTCTTCTTCACAAAAGTAATTATTGATATTTCAAATGTTTTGGCTTTGGCATTTTATGATGCGATCGTGCCAGGGGCTGCCGCTACAGGCTTCTCAATTTCAGAAACAGGTCTTTCTCATGCGTTTACACAATATCTTAAACTGACTTCTCTCTTCGGCTCATCAACCAATGGTTTAAATTTGAGCATGAGCGAAATAATCACTATGGGCATAATGGGTTCTATCTTGCTTCTCATCTCGGCGTTCGTCTTCTTCGCTGTTGCCCTAATGTTCATTATTCGGTACGTTGTTCTAATAATTGTCCTCATCCTTTCTCCGATTGCCTTTCTATCCTTCGTCCTGCCGGAGATGAATCAGTATAGGGACCAGTGGTGGAAAGCACTTTCCGGTCAGGCATTTTTTGCCCCCATCTATTTTGCCCTTACTTGGATTAGTCTCAAAATATTGGCGGGCATTATGGGTGCTGAAAAGGCGGTGTTCGGGAAAGCTGCTGATTTTTCCGCAATCGGAAATTTAGGTTCCGTGGCTAGTAACCAGGCAGTCTCCGGCGCCTCGGAAGGAATCGTTGCCACATTCATAAATTTTGCAATTGTAATAGCGTTTATCATCATTTCTCTTGTCATCGCCAAAGAATGGGCCAACAAGGCCGGGCCACAGGTGGGCAAACTCACCAGCTGGGCGACGGGTGCGGCTGGTAAAGCCACGCTTGGTGTGGCTGGTTGGACTGGAAGAAAAACCATCGGCAGTTGGGGTGGAAACGCATTAAATGATGAGGATCTAAAAGCTCGAGCCAGACAGGGAGATATGGGGGCGAGACTTAAACTCGCTACCGCTGGCAAGGTGGCGAAGTCAAGTTTTGATATGCGTGCCACAGGCTTAGGAGGAATTATGGGATCAGGTAAGGCTCAAAAGGGTGGTTGGGTCCAAGATCAAAAAGATTTGGCTAAGAAATTTGAGAAGTATAAACCAGACAAAAAAGAAATCGATAAGTACAAGGGATATGAAGCTGAAAATCAGAAGAAATTAGATGTCTTGGCTGAAAAAGCAATTACAAAATCTAATGAACATACTGAGGACGAAGATTATCTCAAGACATTAAGAGGAACAACAACAAAAGGCATGGATGATGCTGCAGCAACCGCGCACGCCGCGCGAATTAAACTCACTCAAGAAAAAGTAGATGAGCACGAGAAAGAATTGGCTAAGAAAAGAAAAGAGTACGCAGAAAATTCTTCTGAACCTACCGTGGCCGAAACCAGAGCGAGACGCGATACTAATGCGGCACAAAGACAGTCCCTTGAAAAATCAATGGAAAATATGGCAGTAACTTCTGAGAAACGCAATCCTACGCTTAGGGTTGCCGCAAAAATACCGTTTACCAAAAAAATTATTAACTACGCCATCAAGGGCTCTGGTTATGTAATTGGCGGCAAGGATAGAGCGGCAGCGATAAGAGCGGCTGCGAAAGGAAAATCTAACGCAGAAAAAATAGCAGAACTAGCAGTAGCAGAGGCAAAAGAAAAAGAAAAAGCGGAAGGTGGCGGAGAAGAAAAGCCAAAAGAAGAGAAGGCTGAGGGTGGAGAGGAAGAGAAAAAATAAGAATCACAATAAATTAAATTTTTTATTTATTTATAAATATTGACATATGGAAAATGAGTGTTATTATATCCATAGAGTGAACTCGTTCGGCCCTTTAACAAACAGGGAGTGGTTATGGGTAGATACCATTGCAGTGAACACGGCATTGAGTACAGCAGCGTTTGCCCCGCTTGTGTAAGAGACCAGGCTGAGGAGGATCGCCAGAGCATTCTAAGCAGCTTGTCAGAGCAAACAGAAGAAGTATCAGAAAGACTGGATACTCTTCTTTACAAGCAGAGTAACCCGGGCGATTACAAGTGCCCCGAGTGTTACTTCATTACCCTTAAAAAGGGCGCGAAGCGTTGTCCGATGTGCCGCTCGAGCATTTCGGAGGAATACTGGAAACAAGTTGCCGAAAAAGAGGAGGAGACGAGGAAACGTAAGGCTGAAATAGAGGAAAAACAGCGGCAAGCTACTGAAGAACAAAAAAGAAAAGCACAAGAAGAGAAGGAGAGAATCGTTAGGGGGATACGTGAAGCCAAGAAAGAGTGGGAAAACAAAGTAGATCTTGTTTTTGCTCTTTTGATCGGTTTTGGTCTTCTAATCCTCTTCGTCGTGGCAATTGCTTTTACACTACAGGAGGTAGCCAATAAGATAATGAGTTGGTTTAGTTAGGAAAATCCCGCAAGGATTGGACGGCCATGACGTGGCCGTCCAATTTAATTTAAATGAATCGATGATATTATAGAGTAATAAATACTATGGATGACGAGAACTCTATGGTTGAAGAGCAATTGAAAAAACTGCCGCCGGCACTGCAGAAGGCGTTCAGCGCTGTTCCGTGGAAATCTGTCGTTAACCAGATTGCCGGACTGCATAATTTGAAGCTGGAGCAGGCAGAAATTGTCGAGAGAGAAACGATGTTTATTCTCTATGGCTTCGAGAGTCCGGATGATTACGTCGCAAACATGGCGCGCGAGGCAGAAATTGATGAAAACTTGGCATTCAACATTGCAACAGAGGCAAATGAGAAAATTTTTAAAGTAATTTCTCAAAAAGTCGAGGAATTGGAAAAAAACACATCTGTTCAAGCACCGACAGCAACAACCCCCACCACTCTCCCCGTACTCGAACCGGATTTTGCGAAAGAAACGCTCGCGACTAAGCCGGGTGAGGGAGTACACGAGGCCGCGAGCGTCGAGTTGAATAAGGTTAATAAGTTGAATAAGGAAGAAGAAAAATCCCAAACGGCTCAGGTGCCGGTAAATGAGCCATTGAAATCCACTTATCCAAGCGGAGTCGATCCGTACAGGGAACCACTGCAGTAAAACTCTAAATCCTAAGCATTAAATCCTATTGGATTTCTCGTCTGTGATGGGATTCCTGTTTTCTTTGATATCAAGGCTCCACGTAAGCTCTCTGAGTTTCGATTCCGACAACTTTGGTACGTAAATCTGTTCTATCGGCTTGGCGCTTATTTTGTTGTCGGTTGTTGGTTGTAAGTTGTCTGTTTTCTTCCATATATAGAGCTTGCTTTTGAGGCTGTAGTGGAAGAATGATTCCACAAAGTTTATAAAGGGCTTGTCGTTGGGCTTGTAAAACGCGAGTGCTCCAGCGAATGCAACTATGGGCACGGACAGGAGAATGGCCAGGAATTTCGGCAGGAAAACGAAGAGGATAACGCAGATGCCTCCTCCGCCGGCAACGTAGACAAATTGTTTGAAGGTCAAAGGACCGAAAATTTTATCCTCGACTTCTATAAATTGCGGTACTTGGAATCGCATGGCTATAGTATAAACCCTAAACCCTAAATCCTAAACTCTAAATGGTTTGGGTCTTTTATACTTGGAATTTGGGATTTATTTAGAATTTAGTGCTTAGGATTTGGGATTTAATGATTTTAGGGTTTATACTAGATGTATGCCATCTAGTAATGCCACTCAAGAGTTCGTTCCCATCAAGGAGGTGCGCGATGGTGTCGTCATACTTAAGGACGGCGGCATGCGGGCTATTCTTCTCTGTTCCTCACTCAACTTCTCCCTCAAGAGCGAGGACGAGAGAAACGCCATTCTTCTCCAATTCCAAGACTTCCTTAACTCCCTCGATTTCTCGGTCCAGATACTTGTCCAGTCGAGGAAGCTCGACATACGCCCATACATCGCGCTTCTTGAGGGGCAAGAAACGAAGCAGACCAACAACCTTTTGAAGATTCAGGTCAGGGAATATATCGAATTCATCAAGAAGTTTACCGAGGATGCCAACATTATGACCAAGCACTTCTTCATCGTGGTACCCTACAACCCGGCAACGCTCAGCGTCGGAGCGGCAGGTAACTTCGTCTCAAGTCTTGGCATCGGCGGCGGAAGGAAAGACAAGAAAACGAGCAATAGCAGCTTCGAAGAGGAGAGAAGCCAGCTTGAGGAGCGCATGTCCGTGGTAGAGCAGGGCCTTGTGCGCTCCGGCATTAGGGTTGCACGGTTGGGGACAGAGGAGACTATCGAGCTTTTCTACAAAGCATTCAATCCAGGTGAGACGGAAAAGCCAATCAAAATGCGTTAGCGCATTTTGCAAATCCTAAATTCTAAGCGCTAAATCCTAAATAAATTTTAATGTCCGAAATTCAAAATCCTAAAAAATATGACTTGGAAGACAGATGTTTAGTTTTCGCAAGAAAAGTAAGAGACTATACCAAAAAGCTGCCTAAAACAACTCCGAACTTTGAGTATGGCAAGCAATTGATACGTTCTTCGGGTTCCGTAGGAGCAAACTACATTGAAGCTAATGAATCTCTTAGTAGAAAGGACTTTTTTATGCGTATCAAAATTTCTAGAAAAGAAGCTAAGGAGAGTGAGTACTGGCTTTCTTTGGCTGAACCTAACACTGAGGAAATATCAGTAAGAAATGATCTGATACAAGAGGCTGTGGAGTTTAGAAAAATGTTTGGCTCAATTTTAGAGAAAGCCAAGGCTGTCAATGTTTAGGACTTATTATTTTGGATTTGGTGCTTATTTAGAGTTTAGGATTTAGGGTTTAGGGTTTATAATGAATATATGGGATTTTTTGATAAATTAATCGGCAAGAAGGAAGAGGAGGCGAAAATTTCGTCAATTTTGCCTAAAGAAATCTTTGAAGCGGGCGTCCTCGAGCTCAAGGACATCATCGCACCCTCGGCGCTGAAGGTAAGTCCCAAGGAAATTAACTTGGGGGAGAAAATTCTTAGAAGCTTCTTCGTCATCTCATACCCGCGCTATCTCTCTGAAGGATGGTTCTCGCCGATTATAAACATGGACAAGGTTTTCGACGTCTCAATCTTCGTCCACCCCATCGAGACATCCAAGGTGCTCCGTCAATTCCAAAGGAAGGTAGCCGAGGTACAAAGCCAGATTCATACAAGGGAAGAAAAGGGTCTTGTGCGTGACCCAATGCTTGATGTCGCCTATCAAGACCTCGAGAATCTGCGTGACCAGCTCCAACAAGCGCAAGAGAAACTCTTCGACGTGGGCCTCTACATCACAATCTACGGCGACAGCTCGGATGAGCTCGACAAGGTGGAGAGCGAGATTAAGTCGATTCTTGAGGCAAAGCTTATATACGTGAAGCCGGCCCTCTTCCAGCAGGAGCAGGGCTACCAGAGCACCCTGCCTCTCGGTAACGACCAGCTCAACGTCCACTCGAAGCTCAATTCTTCGCCCCTCTCATCCCTTTTCCCATTCACATCCTTCGACCTCACTTCGGACAAGGGTATTCTCTACGGCATCAACCGCCACAACTCGTCTCTAATCCTCTTCGACCGCTTCTCCCTCGAGAACTACAACTCGGTTACCTTCGCCAAGGCCGGCGCCGGCAAGTCATACGCGACGAAGCTTGAGATTCTCCGCACCTTGATGTTCGATACGGAAGTCATAGTCATTGACCCGGAGAAAGAGTACGAATACATGGCCGAAGCGACCGGCGGACGATACTTCAACATCTCGCTTAACTCCGAACACCACATCAATCCGTTCGACCTACCAATACCTGGTCCAGATGAGAGCGCCGCAAACATTTTGCGCAGTAACATCATTAACCTCGTTGGCCTCTTCCGGCTTATGATGGGCGGTCTTACCGCGGAAGAGGATGCCATTATCGACCGAGCTATTACCGAGACATACGCCTTGAAAGATATTACCGCCGATTCCGACTTCCGAAACATTGAGCCACCGCTCATGAGCGACTTTGAGCTCGTGCTCTCGGGCATGGATGGGGGAGAATCACTGGCACAACGACTCTCTAAGTACACGAAAGGCACCTGGGCCGGATTCATCAACAGGCCTTCGAATGTGGATATAAACAGGAAGTTTGTCGTCTTTTCTCTCCGAGACATGGAAGATGAGCTAAAACCAATCGCCATGTACATCGTTACTCACTATATATGGAACGCGATAAGGAAGGAGCTCAAGAAGCGCCTGCTCGTCATCGACGAAGCCTGGTGGATGATGAAGTCGGAGGACACGGCCTCATTCCTCATGGGCCTTGTTAAAAGGGGCCGCAAATATTTCCTCGGTGTGGCAACTATTACTCAAGATGTTGGCGACTTCCTCAAATCTCCATACGGCATACCCATCATTACCAACTCTTCCATCCAAATGCTTCTCAAGCAATCTCCGGCGACGATTGACGAGCTGCAAAAAACTTTCAATCTCACAGACGAAGAGAAATATCTTCTGCTCGAATCAGATGTCGGAGAAGGAATCTTCTTCGCGGGACTCAAACATGTTGCCATCAAGGCTATTGCTTCTTATACGGAAGATCAGATTATTACTTCCGACCCTTCACAAGTTCTGGCTATCAAGAAGGCCCGGCAAGAATCCATCGAGGACAAAGACGAGGCCATCCGCGCCCAACAAGAGCGCTTAAAACAAGCCGCTGAGAACCCAAATGCCGGAACAGAATAAAGAAAGGGGATTAAAGAACCATACGATCGCTCTAATGGTTTGTACGGCGCTCTTTTTCGATGTGCTCCAGTGGCTTCTGGCTTTTGTATTTATGGATTGGCTGGTAAGCATATTTGCCTTTCTCACCTTCTTTGTCTGGTTCAAACTTTACGGAATGAAGTTTATGACGCCAAAGCGCCTGGCCACCATGGGCGGAGCTTTCATCATCGAGATTGTGCCGATTCTTGCCGCGCTCCCAGCCTGGACCGGAGCCGTGGTTGTTTTGATTTTGGATTACAAGGCTAAAAAAATACTGGGCGCTACCGCTCAGCCAATACAGCAAAAAGGTCCGCCTCTGCCAAAACGTCCCGCCCGACCAACGATGGAACATATTCGCACCCTCAATACTCTTAAACCTCAGCTGTATGGCAATACTCCCGCCCCAACGGCTCCTATCGATAATACTCAAGTTAAACAACCAGTTGAGCCGTTAAAATCGGTGGATTCTCTTGAAAAACCACGTTCTTAGAAATATTCCAATCCAGCTTGTTTGAGGATGTGAACAACTTCTACTTGACAGAAAACGCCTATTTGATAGTCTATATATACAAACGGCTTCGGCCTGCCCCCGCCCAAAAGGCGGGGGAAAACTATTTAAAGAGACCGGGGAAGCAGGCGCCTACTGCTACTCGGGTAAGATTGTCAAATATTTCCCTGTCTAAAGTGGTAATTTTGACGGCGAGTCTTTTTCTATCCACAAAACGTAGCTGTGAAAGCACTGCTACTGCCTTTTTACCATCCACATCTCCAACCTCAAAATAATACTTACCTTTCTTTGGTTTAGCGGTTAGAGGAACTATAAGGCAAGCGTCTAGATTGAATTTTGTGAGAATAACCACTGGACGTGTAAATAATTCTCCGCTGCCATCTTGCTCAAATCCAATATTGGTGCCGAGAGTACACCACCAGACTTCACGTTCATGGAATAGTGCGGTTCCTCCTGCTTCATGAACAAGCTCCTTCTTTTTATGCCATTTCCAAAAGTCCTTAAACATAGGATAATTGTATCAATAATCGGGGTATAATGAATGGGAAATGAAAAAAGTATTTCTTCTATCTACCATCTACTTCCTACTATCTACTTCAGTGCTTGCCCAGTCTGTCGACATCTTATGGCAGGGGGAGGGGTACGTGCCGCCGTTTTATGAGGGCAAGAGCCTTTGGACGAAGCAATCTGCAATAACTTTTGTAGCCATCCCTCAAGGCCTCGGTAGTCCGGCAAGTTTAAATTACAAATGGACCCAGAACGGTACGGTGCTCGGAAGCGTTTCCGGCACAGGCAGGAATTCTCTTACATTCAAAGACTCAATATTTTCGAAACCATACAGGGTAAGAGTTGAGATTCTAGACCAATTCGAAGAAGTTTTGGCAGAGTCAGAGATTGTAGTCACGGCTCAAGGCCCAATGCTTCTTGTCTATGAAGACAATCCTCTATATGGATTCATGTTCCACTCCGAAGTAGGAGAATCGTTCAAACTCGCGAAGAGTGAGGCGACCTTGGCCGCCTTCCCGCTCTTCGCGAGCCCCGCCGAGCGCGAAACAGCAACATTTTCTTACCGCTGGAGCACGAATAGCGGCGATGCATGGAGCGGTAACTCGGTTACGTACCGCGCGCCGGAAGATGCGGGCGGCTTGGCAAGCGTCAACCTCACCTTTTCGAACTCCGGAACAATCTCGCGCCCGATTGAAAGGAAATTTTTAATACAATTTGGCAATGAATAAGCTACTGGTCACAATTTTGTTTACTGCGATGATGGTTCCAGTTTTGGCATCGGCACAAGATGCTAAACCTACCGAATATACTCTCCTCGCACCCATTCCTCTCGATAGCGCGAGTGGAGACGTCACCACCAAGACTACCGCGGTTCAATACATTACCGGCCTCTTCAGACTTATTATCGGTCTTGCGGGAGCGCTGGCTGTCGTCATGCTCATATATGCGGGCATAAAGTACATGTCCACAGACGCCTTCTCGGGCAAGAACGAGGCCAAGGAGATTATCGAAAACACTCTTTGGGGTCTTGGTCTTGTCATAGCCTCGTGGCTAATCCTCTATACCATCAACCCGAAGCTGGTAGAAATAAATTTTAATATTGAAAAACTTCCAATCGCCACCTCCACACCGCCTTGGTTAGGAGGAGGCGGAACAATACCAACCCCATCCCCATCTTTAAGTCACCAAGAGGCTTACAATAAATTAACAGAGGGTGGTATAAAAATTGCCGGCGCCCCAAACCTAGCTGGCGTGAAAGAAATTGTTGTTAATGAAATTATTAATCTTAAGAGTTCGTGCGGTTGTGAAGTTGTGCTTACTTCAGCTACAGGCGGTTCTCATAACCCAGGAACTTGTAGCCATGCAAACGGCTACAAGGTTGATTTAAGAAATAAGAATGAGGGCCGAGCCCTAACTGATTACATTACTAAAAATTTTACTGACATAGGTTATCGTAGCGACGGCGCAAAAATGTATAAATCCCCAAGCGGGGCACTCTATGGTTTGGAAAGCAATCATTGGGATGTAACAAAATGTCAATAATATGAAAAAAACGCTTTATATTTCAATAACAATAGTTGCATTACTACTTGTCGCCTTCTTCACCTGGTTCTTCATCGGTCGGGACAAAACAGTGCCTGCCGGAGAAGCAATAGTAGACCTTCTACCTTTCGGAACTGGAGATAACCTGGGACAACCAACGACTGACCCCTCGACTTCGCTCGGGACAAGCAACCAGGAACAGTTGCTCGACGAGAATGGGATACCAACAGCAGATATTTCCCAAATCTCTGACGCACCTGTGGCCGGGGCAGTCGCCTTCACCCGCGGCGGGCAGACTGTAGTGCGCTTCGCTGACCGCGCTACGGGACATATTTACGAAACCGTTCTACCTGCCGGCAAGGCCCTTGTGCCGTTAGAGAAGAAGAAAATTACCAATAACACCATTCCGAAGGTCTACGAGGCTTATTTCCGACCGGACGGCAACTCCGTTCTCCTGCGCATGCTTGAGAGTGAGTCCGGCGCACAGAGAAATATAATCTTGAATCTTGCTGCCACCAGTTCCACTGCTGTCAATGTGCGTGGAGATATGGGAAGCGTGGCGGTCGGGCAGGGGAATACGCTCTTCTACTCCGATAAGGGCTCTAAGGCAATCGTTTCGCTACCATTTAGTGGTAGCCCAACGAAAACTGTTTTGAATTCGCCCTTCACAGACTGGCGGCTGATGTCTTTCGGCAATAACCTTGTGGCGCAAACCAAGGCAAGTATCCAATCTCCCGGGTACGCGTACACGCTCAACGTCACAAACGGCTCTCTTGGTAAAATTCTTGGTCCATTAAACGGGCTCTCGGTTATGCCCGATGCTTTAGGTACATGGGTTTTCTACTCATACAACAATGGATCGGCGAGGTCAGCAGGCAAGAATATTAAAACGGGCTCTGGAGCAGAAACTTCTCCTGCTACATTGGCAGAAAAATGTGTGTGGAGCATCAAGAAAGCCGGCGTTGTTTTCTGCGGCGTTCCAGTAGATGAGGTCGGTGGTAACGAACCGGACGACTGGTACCAAGGCAAAACGAGTTTTTATGACCGGGTTTGGGAATTCGACCTCAATAAGGAAATTGCCCAAGTTCTTTTAGAGCCCCATGTTTCTTTTGGCTTACAACTCGATGTCATCGAGCCAAAAATTTCCCCTTCCGAAGATTACCTTATCTTCATCAATAAGCGAGATATAAGTCTTTGGGCATTCAAGCTACAGTAGATGCGATTTTCCTTTTCACAAACAGTTCTTGGGCGATGCTGAAGAGGTTTGTCGTGAGCCAGTAGAGAGCTATTACACCCGAGATATTATAAGAGATAAAGAATACCAGTACGGGGAAGAAATACTTCATCTGTTTTTGCATACTTCTCGTCAGATTGTCACCGAAAGACGTTCCTTTAGATTCTTTCTGCCCCTTCATCGAGGCCAGGAACTGGAAATAGGTTGAGGCGGCGGCAAGCAGAGCAATTACGGCGCTCTTGGCGCTTACGTCGACAAGCCCGAGGAATGTCGTATTGATATTTTCCGGCACGGAGACGAAGGAGTAGAGAAGGGCGCTGTTTACTTCAGGGAAGTGGAGAAATATTTGGTAGAGAGCGAGAATGATTGGAATCTGAATGATGACAACGAGAATGCCGGAAAAGGGATTCACCCCTTTCTCCTTATAGAGAGCTAGAGTTTTTCTCGCTTGTTCTTCAGAATTGTTTTTATATTTTTCTTTAATGGCGCTCAACTCCGGTCCGATCTCTGCCATCTTCACTTGCGTCACAACGGCCTTACGAGAAAGAGGGAAGAGTATAAGTCGCACAAGTATCGTAAGAAGAACCACCACGATTCCCGCGTCCGCCCAAGGAAGAATTTGAAAAAGAAATATGAGCGAATTGTATAGCGGGTCGAAGAAGAATGAGTGATAAAGATATGACATTGGATTACTTGTGGTGAGGATGTCGAACCATTATAACCCGAGAAGAGCCTTTAACTCTTTTTTCAATTCATCACCCTTGATATTTTCAGCACCGGGTCTGGCGATGATTAAAAACGAAGTGAGTTCCTGCTTCTTTTCTAAATCACGCAATACGGCACGCACTCTGCGTTTGATTGTGTTGCGAGTAACGGCTTTCTTTGATATTTTCTTGGAAACGGAAATAACTACTCCTTTTTTCTCGCCCTTAACGAACTTGACTGAGAAGTGTGACATTACCTGTAGTGAGCCCGTCAAACTAAACAGCTAGGCGCGCCCGTCCTTTTCTGCGCCTGTTGCGTATGGTGCGCTTGCCGGTAGATGTTTTGCTTCGCGAAAGGAAGCCGTGAGCCTTAGCCCGCTTGCGCTTTTTTGGATTGTATGTTCTGGACATTTTCTCTTAACAGTTTATTCACATATTATAAACATTTTTTTGCCTCTTCACAAGTTCTTCTCAGTAGCTTAAAAGCTATACTGTAGCAACAAAAATCATGACAGACTACAAACAGCTCTGGCAGAAGGTACTTATCGAGATGGAATTGGGAATATCCAGCGCCAACTTCACCACCTGGTTTAAGGATACAAGAATAGTCAAAGAAGAGGGTGGGGTGGTGGTTCTCTCGGTGCCCAATGCTTTTGTCAAAGAGTGGCTTCTGACAAAGTACCATAACACAATCTTAAGAAGTTTGAGGAACCTCGAGAGCTCCGTCCACGCCATAGAGTATGTGGTTAATAAGGAGGAAACCCGCCGCAGAGAAGAGAGGCCCGGAAGGGAAACTAATACCCGCGAACTGCCCTTGCCCGAGGTCGAGGTCAATAAGGACGATAACCTCAACCCCAGATACACTTTCGAATCATTCGTTATCGGACCGTTTAATGAACTGGCGCACGCGGCAGCCCAGGCGGTCATCAAGAAGCCCGGGATCATGTATAACCCGCTCTTTATATACGGATCTACCGGCCACGGCAAGACTCACTTGATCCAAGCTATCGGCAACCACATCAAGGCCACGTCCCCGGGCAAAAAGGTTTATTATATGACCTCGGAACAATTCGGTCAGGACTGCATGAACGCCCTTCAGCACCAGAAAATGAATGTTTTCAAGGAAAAATACAGGAAATATGACGTTTTGATAGTAGATGACATCCAGTTTTTCTCCGATAAGCAGAAGTTCCAGGAAGAGCTTTTTCACCTCTTCAACACCCTTTACGACAACAACCGACAAATCATCTTCTCATCCGACAAACATCCACATTTCATTACCGGGCTTGAAGACCGGCTCAAATCCCGCCTAAGCGCCGGCATGATTGTCGACATCCCTCCCCCTGACAAAGAGTCCAGAATCGCCATTATAGCGGCAAAGTCCGTCCAGCAGGGAGTAGCCCTCTCGCCTGAGATAATCGATTACCTGGCCCACTCCATTAACGGCAATATCCGCGAGCTTGAGGGCGCGGTCAACTCCCTTTTGTGCCAGTTTGAACTTAAGGGAAAGGAGATTTCTATGACGGATGTTAGAAACTATATCAAAAACAACATAAAACCCAAGAGGATTGTGGCGGTAAAAGATGTGGTAAGAATTATTTCCGATTTCTACAATATTAAAGAGGAGAGTATTTATGAGAAGACCCGCCACAAGGAGGTAATACGCCCCAGACAAATAATTATGTACATCTTGAGAGAGGACTTCAATATATCTTACCCCTCGATAGGGCAGAAGCTTGGTGGTAGGGACCACACCACAGTCATCCATTCATGCGAAAAAATAAAAAATGACATCAAACTTGACCAAACATTGGTTGATGAGGTTGGCCAAATCAGGAACTTAATCACTGTGTAGAAGATGTGGAAATATAGTGCAAATAATGTTAATAAGATGGTTGGGGTTGGGGATAAAAAAGGAGGTGTTGAAATTATGGGTATAATTGTAAGACACTATCCACCAACAAATCAGGCAGTATGGTCAAAAAACCCTTTGTTTTCAAGTATTATTTATAATCCACGGTATACACACCCCTAATAATAGTAATAAATTTTATATATGAAAATAGAAGCTATTAAAGGACAACTTGAGGAAGCATTCAACAAGGCGGATAAGATTGCCGGTAAGAATCAAAATCTACCAGTACTCTCTGGTTTTTATTTGGATGCTAGAGATAATCTTCTTATTGTTAAGGCTACCAATCTTGATTTGGGAATATCGGTAAGTATTCCTGTTAAGGTTATAGAACCAGGAATAGTCGTGGTGCCTGCCCATATCATCTCTTCTTTTGTGTCTTCTCTTGTTTCCGATCGCAACATTACCCTCCAGACGAAAAATCAGGTTTTGGATATAAAAACAAAGACGACCAAAACAAGTATCAATACTCTTCCGAGTGAAGAATTTCCTATAATTCCGGAGATCGGTAATGACGGAGCTTTCTCCATGCCGGCCCGGGACTTCGTTTTTGGAATTAGATCTGTTATTTATGCCGCGGCCGTAGGAAGTATTAAGCCAGAGCTCTCTTCCATATCCATCACTCACGAAGGAGAGTTTTTAGTTTTTGCCGCCACGGACTCATTCCGGCTTGCTGAGAAAAAAATAAAAATAAAGAAAGCCCCACACTTCAAGCAAATTCTTGTTCCACAGAAAAACGCTTTGGAAATTGTTAAAATATTCGACCGAGGGGATGAGGAGGTATCTATTTCCATAGAAGAACATCAGATGGCTCTGCGATCAAATGGGGTCTATATAACTTCACGCATTATTGACGGCAACTTTCCGGATTATCGTCAGATTATTCCTAAGGAATCAAAAACTACGGCGGTAACGCTCAAGCAAGACCTCATTGCCTCTCTAAAGACAAGCTTAATATTCTCAGACTCGATGAATCAACTCATTCTAAGACTCGTGCCAAAAGAAAAGAAGTTTGAAATTGAGTCGAAAAACTCCACTGTTGGAGAAAGTATCCAGAGTCTTGAGGCTGTTCTTGAGGGAGAAGATATTTCCATCAATGTTAATCACCGGTATTTTACTGACTGTTTCCAGTCCGTAATGACAGACAGCCTGTCTCTAAGTTTCTCCGGCCAGGCGAAACCGATTGTTATTCGCGGAGTGGGGGACCAGAGTTTTCTTTACCTAGTCATGCCAATGAACCAGGCATAGAATATGCGCAATCTGTCTTCTCTTCTCGAAAGATTTGCCAAAATTCTCAATAAAGGATCGGCGGTCAAAGAAAATATCGCAGAAACCGTTTTTAATCTAGCTAAAGTAAATTTAGATCCGGAAAATATTTATCTCAAAAATGGTGTGCTCGAAATTTCCGCCTCCGCGCCGGCAAAAAATGAAATAAGACTGAAAGAAGAAATTATAAAAACAAAACTCAGGGAAGTTTATAAAATTAATATCTCCCGCGTACTTTATAAATAATTTGGTTTATTGAGTTGCTCAAAAAAGAAAAGCTCCACACTGTGTAAGCTGTGGAGCTTTTCAGTGTGGAGCTTTGTGGTCATCTCGGATTGATAGAAAAGTTGCCGGTGCGGTCGTGAGTGTTGTAGCGACCAGTGATGCGCTCGTAGTAACCGCTCGGCATTTCTGCGATACCGGTGAATTTCCAACTATCTCCTGAGCCCGGGGCGATATGTTGGAGAGTGAAAATTCTGGTATGAATCATTGCCTTGTTCTCGCCTAGCGTCTGGCGGATGAAGAAATGGAAGTAAACAGTATCAATCTCATCGCTTTTTTTACCCCCGTAAGCGTTGCCGAAGGCGGTGAGAAGATTCTGTTTGCAAGGACCGTCTGTGATCGTAAACTCGTGCTGTGACATACATCACATCCTTTTTTCCATCCTACCCTTCTCGGGCGACCTGTACATACATACAGGAATTTGACCTTTATCTATCTTAGCATAAAGCTCTTAACTTGTCAAGCTAATTTTTGACCTTTTCGATCGTTCCTTTAAATTAGCCATAAACTGAGTCTTTTAAAGAATAGATAGTTTTGATATCATACAAACATGGCAACCTTACCTGAAACAAGCTATAAGAAGGCAACCCAAGCACTCAATTTTCTAGCCCAGAAGAAGGACGGCCAAATCAATAAGATGAAAGCTATCAAGCTTATCTATCTTGCTGACAAATTGCATCTACGCAAATATGGGCGTCCGATTGTAGGCGATCTATATTGGGCTATGAAACTAGGACCTGTAGGTTCGCGAACAAAAAGAGCGGCAGAACTTGATCTGCCAACTGAACTTTTGTCATACACAAAAAAATATATCCGACCGGGAGATGAAAAGAAGCAATTTTTTGTTTCTCTAAAGCCAGCAGATCTTGAATTATTTTCTAAGACAGACTTAGAGTGTTTAGAAATTATTTACAAAAATTTTGGCGACAAAGACCAATTTGAGTTGGCCACATTAACTCACCAATATCCGGAGTGGAAAAAACATAAAAAAGAATTGGAGTCTGGGAAAAAAAGAGTCGAGATGAATTATAGGGATTTTTTTGCAGAAGCTGGCAAAACAGATCCTGTGTTTGGACAGAAAAAAATAAATTTAGCACTCGCGAAAGAGTCCTTTAATGAACTAGAGGAGGTGTCAGCATTTTTTGCCGGGTAAGCTTCCTTGGGTGATGGAAATACCTCCAAAAATCAGAATCCCCTTAACTATAGAACAGGGTTCTGTTTTTAATTTTAAATTAGAGGTTAGTGGGGATGGTCGACAATCTAAGAATCGCTATTTTGTTGTACTTAATAAAAATCCTAAAATAGATTCTGTTCTTGTGATGCTTACTTCCACCAGTCAAATTTCAAAGAAAAGGGAATTTGTAAGGCGGGCAGGTATAAACGAACAAACGATTAAGAAACTCCTCTGATTAGGTGTCTTTAGAATCCTGCTGGTACGGGGAGTGGGACGAGAAGCTCTGGGTTGGGCTCAGTCGCTGGCATGCCGTAGCCAGTGGCGTTTACCCAGTTTCTAACCGCGTATTCCCAGTGTGAATACTGCGGGTCGCTAGAGGGATTGGAGGGGACTGGACCTCGGGGATTGTCTTTGCTTACCCAATGAAGGATTGAGTGCGGTTCCGCCCCCACCTCACCACGCAATACCGGTTTCAATTCTGACGGGTCAACCGGCTGGGGGTCGATAAACGATTCCTCCGGGAAGTTCGGAAGTACCTTATCCATAAGGTCTCTCCAGAGTGGCGAAACGATTAATCCAGCCACCTTCTTTTCCATGGGTGAGTTGTCGTTGTTGCCTACCCACGCGCCTATGGTCAGATTCGGAGCGTAGCCGATTATCCAGGCATCGCGGTAGTCATCCGATGTACCGGTTTTTACTGCCACATCGCGGTAGGGGATGTATAGAGGGGAATTGGTGCCATAGCCTGGCGTGCGCGCCACATTATCGGAGAGGATGCTGGAGATTGTGCGGGCGGTTTCTTCCGGCAACACTCTTGTGGGGAAGAGAGAGTATCTATCTATAATATTACCGTTGTCATCTTCTATCCACAGTACTGAGGTGTAAGGATTGCCCAGCCCATCGTTGGCAAACGCGGAATAAGCCGTGACCATATCAAGAAGGGAGACGGAGCCTCCTCCAAGGACAAGAGACAAGCCATAATCCGATACATTCGTCAGACTTTTAATACCCATGTCTCCAGCGAGCTTGACCGAGTTCCTGACGCCCGCGAGATAACTTGCTTCCACCGCTGGAACGTTGATTGATTGGGCGAGGGCGTTTCTTATAGTCATTGGCCCTCTAAACTTATCGTCATAGTTTCCCGGAGAATAACAAATATCATCCGTAATGAAGTTGTCCGGCGCGCAAGAGGGCGTGAATTGAGTTTGCACGTCCCAAAGGATTGTCTCCGCCGTAAACCCCCTATTGAGAAGAACGGAGTAAACAAATGGTTTAAAGGTAGACCCAGGCTGTCTGAAACCCGTGGCAGCGTTGAAGTTTCCGTCCATCACGTCATCGAAGTAGTCCCGGGAACCAGTCATGGCGAGGATCTCGCCGGTTTTTGGGTCCATGACAACAATGGCGTTGTTGTCCGCGTCGAACTTTCCCTGGTTAAGTTCGCCGTATTCCTTGGCCAACCTTTCCGCTTCCTCTTGGATCTTGTAGTCGAGGGTGGTGACAATTTTGTAGCCGCTATTTGTAAGTGTGTTCTCGCCGTACTTCTTTGTTAAGTGTTCAATGACAAAAAATACGAAGTGCGCCGCTCTGATGTTGGCGGTATTTTTTCTCTCCTTAAATTCGACTGTTGTCGCAAGGGCGGCGTCACGCTCATCTTCCGTGATAAATTCATTCTTATACATCTCGGAGAGGACCTGGTTCTTCCTCGCTTCTAGCTCCTCTTTATGAGAACCATATGGAGAATAATATGTCGGGGCTTTGAGAAGCGCCGCGAGATAGGCCGCTTCCGCGAGGGTAAGGTCATAGGAGCTTTTGCCGAAAAAACTTCGTGATGCCTCCTCGATGCCGTAAATCGTGCCTCCGTAAGGAATCTCATTTAGATAAAGGGAGAGAATCTCGTCCTTAGTCAGCACCTTTTCAAGCTTGAGAGCGAGGATAAGCTCTTTTAGCTTCCTTGTCGGGGTTTTGTCCTTAGTAAGAATGGAATTCTTGACCACTTGCTGGGTAATGGTCGAGCCGCCTTGACTGAATGATAGGGAAGTTAGGTTCACGACCACCGCCCGGATGAATGAGCTTAATACAAAGCCGTTGTGAGAATAAAAGTCTTTGTCCTCGATGGCGATGGTGGCGGCCTTGGCGTAAGGAGAAATATCTTCGAAAGGCACAGCCTCGCGCCGCACGTCTTTGCTCATGTCGTAGAGGAGGATTTCCCCCGTGCGGTCATAAATCTTGGTTGATTGGTCTATACGTCTCTCGGATATACTCTCAAGGGCGGGAATTCTGAGCGAGGCCACCCATAGGATGAAGAGCCCACCGATAAGGAGGATTACCGCGCCCAGAGCTATAAAGTGGTTTGAATTACGGGCTTTTCGCCAGAAATCTTTCATAGGAAACCTAATTTTAACATATGTTAAGATATCTTTATGGATAAAGACGTAGAAGAGCTTCTTTCAAGAGGGGTGGCTGAAGTTATTGATAAAGAAAATCTGACGAAGAAGCTCGCTTCAGGCAAGAAACTTCGCATAAAACTTGGTATTGACCCGACAAGCCCCAATCTTCACTTGGGACGTTCCGTTCCGATTTTAAAGATGAGAGATTTTCAAAATCTTGGTCACCAGGCTGTTTTGATTGTTGGAGATTTTACCGGGGTTATTGGCGATACTTCGGATAAGGATAGCGAACGACCGATGCTTTCGCGCGAAGCGGTTGAAAAAAATAAAAAAGATTACTTTGCGCAAATCGGCAAGCTTATTGATTTGGACAAGGCGGAACTAAGATATAACTCGGAATGGCTTGAGCCTTTGACATATCGAGAAATCGGAGAACACGCGGACCAATTTTCTGTCGCGGACTTTATTGCTCGCGATAATATCAAGCGAAGGTTGGATGACGGGAAGAGAGTATCTTTGCGAGAGATGCTCTATCCCTTGATGCAGGGCTACGATAGCGTGGCGGTGAACTCAGATGTCGAGTTGGGAGGAGTTGACCAGAGATTCAACCTTCTTTCCGGTCGCGCGCTCCAAGAACATTTCAAACAAGAACCACAAGCCATAGTAATGACAACCTTCCCGGTCTTAGGTCTTGATGGTCGCAAAATGAGCTCAAGCTGGGGCAATACCATCAATTTTAGCGATGAGCCAAATGAAATGTTCGGGAAAATCATGAGTATGGTGGATGGCCAAGTTCAAAATTACTTTGAAGTTTGCACGCGCGTATCTATTAAAGAAATCAAGAAGATTATGGCAGGGCATCCCAAAGAAGCCAAAATACGGCTAGCTTTTGAAATTACCAAAATTTATCACGGAGAAGAGACCGCAAAGAAGGCGCAGGAGAATTTTACAGAAACCTTCTCGAGGGGGGGTATGCCCAAAGATGTCAAAACGGTAACGGCTCAACAGGATGAGCCGTTGGTGGAAATTCTTCTTAAGGAAGGACTCGTTTCTTCCAAAACCGAATTCAACCGGCTAAATAAGGACGGCGCGATAGAAGAAATAGAAAGCGGCGTTTACCGAGTGGGCAAACACCGTTTCCTCAAAATAGTGAGAAGTGATTAGATTGGGTTCACATCATCGAAGGGCTCTTCCACGTCCTCAAGCTCTTCAAGTTCGTCAATGCTTTCGACCTCCTCTTCTTCCGAGGGAATCTTTTTTTTCACTTCGAGATCATCGTCGACAGGCGGTTCGTCCTCGATCTCTTCCGGCTCATCTTTTAAAACTTCGTCGTCCATGTTTGGCTCAGGTTATTTTTAATCGAATGCTAATATTTTTATCAGATACTCCTTCTTGTGGCAAGGTGAGTAATCCCCAGTGCAATGGCGTCGAGCTCATCATCGAGCATCTTCCTGTCTTTTAACGGTAATTGAACCAATCTCTTGACCATCATGCCCACCTGGATTTTATCGGCCTTACCGTAGCCTGTGACGGCAATTTTTATTGCTTGGGGTGAATACTCAAATACCGAAAGTCCGGCCCGCGCAGCCTCGTACAGGGCCACTCCACGGGCTTCCGCGACCTTTAGGGCACTTGTCGTATTTTGATTGAAGAAGAGGGTCTCTATGGCAAGTTCCTTGGGCTGCCACTTTTCGATAGTCTCACGCAACTTCTCGCCGATCACCAAAAGCCGCTTGTCATGGGAATCTTTTGGCTTTGTCACAATGCACTCTGAATGCAAAAGAGTGTTTCTCTCCAAAATCGCCAACCCCAAGCGGTCGAAACCGGGGTCTATAGCGAGAACTCTTTTACTCCGCATTGGTATAAACTTCCTGGACTTCGTCATTTTCTTCGAGTTCTTCTATTAAGTTTTCCAAAATTTTTTCGTCTTCTGGCGAGAGGGGAATGGTCGTGTTTGGCTTCCATTCATGGTGCTCGCGAGTGAAGGCCCAGCTCGCGGCGTGGGGCGCCGCGAGAGAGAACCCGTGTTTGGATAAAATAAATTTCACTTCCTGTGCCGCTTTGTTGTGGTTAGAAGTTAGCGCCTCAATAATTAAAGCTGAGCCACCCGGTCCATATGCTTCGTACGTAATATTTTCGAGTGCTTCCATAGTCGCACTCGAACCTTTCTTGACCGCGCGCTCGATATTGTCCGCTGGCATATTGAACTCGCGCGCTTTATCTATGGCGGTTCTTAGAATTGGAGAATTTACATCACCCTTCACTTGCCGGGACGCGGTAGAAATGAGCCGCGCCATTTTTGAAAAAATTTTCGACTTGGCCGCATCTGTACCGGCCTTCTGCCTCTTAATTTTCGACCATTTGTTGTGGCCACTCATAGCAGTTTTTTCTGCAAATTTTTAGGAGGAGTTTTGCCTAAATGCTCGTAGGCGTGCGCCGTGAGCGCGCGGCCGCGCGTAGTGCGTTCGATGAGGCCTAGTTGGAGAAGATACGGCTCGTTGAACTCCTCAATGGTTGCTTCTTCTTCCGAGAGCGCGGCCGCCAAGGTGCCGAGCCCCACCGGCCCGCCGCCGAATTTATCCGCCATGACGAGAAGAAGTTGCCTGTCGGACGGGGACAAGCCCTTATCGTCGATGCCGAGGAGCTTCAAAGACTTCATTACAGTCTCGGCATCCAACTTTCCTCCTTCTACTTGGGCGAAGTCGCGCGCTCGCTTGAGGAAGTAGTTTGCGGTGCGCGGAGTAAACCGGCTTCGCTTGGCGATTTCTTTTTCCGCGCCCTTTTCCATATCAACGCCTATGATTCTTGCCGAGCGGCGAAGAATCTCCTCAATTTCATCTTCCGTATAGAAGTCGAGTCGGAAGACGCCGCCGGAAAAGCGGCTGCGCAGGGGCGAAGAAATCATGGCGACGCGCGTTGTGGCCGCAAGGAGAGTAAAGGCGGGCAGCTCGAGCTGGATGGTGCGGGCCGAAGGGCCTTTGCCAATGATGATGTCGAGTACGCCGGATTCCATGGCGGGGTAAAGGACTTCCTCAATCGTCTTATTCAGGCGGTGGATCTCGTCGATAAAGAGGATATCGCCGGCGGCGAGGTTCGTAAGAATTGATGCCAAGTCTCCAACTCTCTCTATTGCCGGGCCAGAGGTGATTTTAAGGTTGCGTCCGGTTTCCTTCGCCACCAGGTGGGCGAGTGTAGTCTTGCCCAGGCCGGGGGGACCATAGAAAAGAACGTGTTCCGGCGGCACGCCGCGCTCGCTTGCCGCCCTTATCAGGATATTAAGGTTTTCTTTGACCGATTTCTGGCCGATATAGTCCTCCCAGCGTGATGGACGAAGCTCTCTATCGAGATGTGACGGTGCGGTGGCTTCTTCGATGCTGTTTTTTACCACGGGTTTCTTACTTGACATAAAAATGTTTATGTGCTAGACTTGGATAAGACATCATCCAGCACATAAATCTCTAAGCAACGGATAATTTTCTAAGGACGCTCTGGTTTACTGGAGTTATCCTCGAGAGAATCATTTGACTTTTGCTTAGAGATTTATAGGCTGGATCTTCCTCCAAGTTATCTCGATTTGATTTAGATATCAATATCGACAACTCGCTTAAGTTCTTCCATGCTAGTAACTCCATTTAGGACCTTGATTATGCCGTCTTGGGCGAGCGTCAGGAGTTTCTGATCCTTGGCCGCTTCGCGAATATCGCGCTCGGAGGGATTCTTTATGACTGCTTGCTCGATTTTCCCATCTATGAGAATCGCTTCATAGACGCCGATGCGACCCTTGTATCCCAGATTGTTGCATTCTGTGCAGCCGACAGGAACCCAAATTTTTTCTTTTTGAATACCATCAAGGTATGTATGGTTGGCGACTTCGGAAAGGATTCTTTCCACCTTCTCTTTATCAGTGCCATCAAGCGCGATTTCTTTTTTGCATGACTGGCAGAGAGTTCTTACCAAGCGCTGGGCGATAGAAACGTTTAGGGCGGAGCTTATGACCTTGGGATTCACGCCGAGGTCCAAGAGGCGGGGGAATGAGCCCGCCGCGTTATTGGTGTGGAGAGTCGAAAGCACCAAGTGTCCGGTAAGGGCGGCGTTTACCGCGACGGCGGCCGTCTCGTCATCACGAATTTCTCCCACCATGATTACGTCCGGGTCCTGGCGCAAGGCGCTTCGAAGGCCTTCGGCGAAAGTGTAGCCCTTCTCCGGTTCGGTCTGGGTTTGGACAATACCGCCGAGATGATACTCAATCGGATTCTCGATTGTTATAACCTTGATCTCCGGGTTGTAAATCTTTTTCAAAAATGCGTAGAGGGTGGTTGTCTTGCCGGAGCCGGTAGGGCCGGTGGTGAGAATCATGCCATTGGGTTTCCGCACTTCGCGATTGAGAATCTCAAGCAACATAGGGTGGATGCCGAGCTTGTCGAGTTCGACAGCGATAGCCTCGGGATTAAGCACTCGCAATACCACCGACTCGCCATATGGCCCGGGTAGAAGGGATGTGCGAACCTCGATTTCCGTTTCTCCGAGCTTAATCGAGAAGCGCCCATCTTGAGCCTTCTCTTTGAGATTGAGCTTGAGTTCGCTTACAAGCTTAATGCGCGAGAGCAGAAGTTCGTAAGTCTCTTTGTCGAAATGCAATATGTCGGTCAGCACACCGTCGAGCCTGTAGCGCAAGCGGAGACTCTCGTCCTCCGGCTCAAGGTGGATGTCGGAGGCCTTAAGTGAGATTGCCCCCGCGAGTATAATTTCGAGTATTTTCGAAATACGATAGGCTCGCTTAAGGGAAAGAACACTCTCAATCATAGATTTTATATCCTCGAGCGAATGGACTTTCCTTGTTATTTCGACAATCTCTTCGTTTGAGATATCGAGGGCGCCGGATTTCGTTTCGAAAGAGTATGAGAGGTCTTTGTAGCGCTCCCAAACTTTCTCCAGGCTCTGATGCGAGGCCATGAATATTTCTGGCAAGTAGCCTCTTTGCTTCAGGTCTTCGATGACGACGAGAGCTTTCTCGTTCTGCGGGGAAAGGACGGCAATGTCTATCTTCTTGTCCGTGGCGTTGAACACCGCCACTCCAGCCTCTCTTGCTTCAGCCTCTTTCATCACCCTAAGCGCGTCGAGGTTGATAGGGTGGGCCGATAGGTCTATATAGGGAACGCCATGGCGCTCCGCAAGGGTTGCCGCCAGGTTCTCTTCATCTTTCTCGCGCAGTAAACGTACGCGCTCATTCTGCTTCTCTTCATCGAATGTAACCATACCGCTCCATTGTAACCCGAAAGGTCCATTTTTGCCCACGAAATGATAGAATGCCCTCATGAAATACCTCTCCAAAAACCTTGGGGAAACTGCTGGAATCGCCAAGGATTTCCTCGAATCCATAAGTCTGGGTGGCAAGGCGACCGTGGTCGCCCTGCAGGGCGATTTGGGCGCGGGCAAGACCGCCTTTACGCAAGAGGCGGGGAAAATTATGGGAGTAGTGGAGAACATGCATAGCCCCACATTCGTCATAATGAAAATATATGAGATTGATTTTAAGGGATTCAAGAATTTCATCCATGTCGACGCGTATAGATTGGAGCGGGATTCGGAGCTTCTGCATTTGGGCTGGGAGGAAATAGTAAGCGAGCCGGAAAATCTGGTCTTTATCGAATGGCCGGAGAATGTGCCCGGCGCCATTCCTATCTCGGCACGGAAAATTGCGTTTAAATTTATCGACGAAGGTGCCAGAGAAATAGAAATCCATGAAAGCTAAGAAATTAATTTTACTTGATTCGCACGCCATTATTCACCGTGCTTATCACGCGCTGCCGGACTTCACCGCTTCTTCCACCGGCGAGCCAACTGGTGCTCTCTATGGTCTTGTTGCCATGCTTATAAAAATTGTTAACGATTTGAAACCCGATTATATTGTGGCGGCCTTCGACCTCCATGGTCCGACCTTCCGCCACGAGGCAGCGGAGAGTTACAAGGCTGGACGGAAGGAAAACGATGCCAACTTGGAGCTCCAGCTTGAGCGAGCGAAAGATATTTTTAAAGTTTTTGGCATTCCGATTTATTCTTGCCCAGGCTTCGAAGCGGACGATATCATTGGCACCATAGTGCATGAAATCCTAAATCCTAAATCCCAAATCCTAAATCTTGAAATTATTATCGCCTCTGGGGACATGGACACCATGCAACTCGTGAGTGGCAAGAAGGTGCGGGTCTATACGCTTAAAAAAGGGCTCAACGACACCATTATTTATGATGAAGATAGGGTGGTTGAGAGATTCGGCTTCGCCCCCGACAAGCTCATAGACTACAAGGGTTTGCGCGGTGACCCGTCGGACAACATTATTGGTGTTAAAGGAATCGGAGAGAAAACAGCTACATCCCTTATCCAATCATTTGGCACGATAGAAGAAATTTACAAAGTGCTGAAGAAAAAGAATGATGATTGGAAGAAGGCGGCAATTACTGAGCGCGTAAAGAACCTTCTGCAGGAGAACGAAGAAGAGGCGCTCTTTTCGAAAACACTCGCGACTATTCGCACAGACGCGCCGATTAATTTCAAATTGCCTGCCGAGTGGAGAGAAAATTTCAAACTCGAAAATATTCTCGAACTTTTCAAAGAGCTTGGTTTCCGCACCTTGAGCGAGAGAGTGAAAAAATTGATAGCCGCATCCGACCCTCCCCCTGTCAAGGGGGAGGTGGTGAAACCGGAGGGGGTTAATAATGAAGAGGAGAAAGAGTTGGCGCTTGCTCTGTGGGTAATTGATTCGAACATTACTGCGCCAACCGTCGAAGATGTGATGAATTTTACCAAAGCGAAGGATATTAAAGAGGCGAGGAAGGTTATTGAGCAGGAGCTTGATAAGAGAAAAGTAAGATTTGTTTTCGAAGAGATAGAAAAACCTCTCATGACTATTGTTGAGAAGATGAATGAAACGGGCATCAAGGTCGATAAGAAAATTTTGTCCGGCTTGTCCGCCGCGTATCACAAAGAACTTTCCCGCCTGGAGAAAGAAATTTGGCGGGAGGCGGGAGAAGAATTCAATATTAATTCTCCCAAAGTGCTTGGTAGCGTGCTGTTCGAGAAGCTGGGCCTCGCCGATAAGAGGCAGAAGAAAACTCCCGGGGGCGCCCTCTCGACAAGAGAGTCAGAGCTTGAAAAGTTGCGGGACAAACACCGCATAATCGCCCTGATTCTCGACTACCGCGAACTTTCGAAGCTTCTCTCGACCTATATCGACGCCATACCGCCCCTCTTGGACAGGGATTCCCGCCTGCACTCCACCTTCCTCCAGAATGGAGCGGTAACGGGACGCATGGCTTCGAATAACCCAAATCTCCAGAACATTCCGAACAAGACAGAGCTCGGTCGCGCTATCAGAAACGCTTTTGTAGCGGAAGACGGGCATAAGCTCGTCTCCCTCGACTATTCCCAGATCGAACTGCGTCTGGCGGCCATTCTCTCGGGGGATAAGAAACTTATTGATATTTTCAAACGAGGCGAAGATGTGCATGCCGGCGTTGCTTCGCGGGTTTTCAAGGTGCCGGCCGATAAAGTAGACAAGGGGATGAGGGTCAAAGCGAAGACCATTAATTTCGGCATTCTCTACGGCATGGGTGTTACTGCCCTGCAGAAAAATCTCGGCACTGACAGGAAGGAGGCTCAGGAATTTTACAATCAATACTTCGGCACCTTTGCCGGGCTTGCGGCTTATATTGACAAGATTAAGGCCGAGACGGCGCGCAGAGGCTATACGGAGACAATGTTCGGTCGGCGCCGATATTTCTCCGGGTTCAAATCTCCTCTGCCTTATGTCAGAGCGCAAGCTGAGCGCATGGCGGTAAATGCTCCTATCCAGGGCACGCAAGCCGACATCATCAAGATTGCTATGAAAAAAGTTGATGATTACATAAGGAAGAACGGGGAGGCTGGCAAGGTTCGCCTGGTACTCCAGGTACACGATGAACTGGTTTTCGAAGTTTCCGAAGAGCTGGCGGATGAGGTGGCCAAGAATTTCAAAAAAATCATGGAAGGGGTGCTTGCCCCGAGCGTAAGTCGAGGTGTGCCTATCGTAGCCGAAGCGCATTCGGGTAAAAATTGGGGAGAAATGGAAAAGATATGAAAAACTTATTCGGGGAAACAGTCGCTTCGGAAGATCTTTTCGGCGGGGAAAGGCAAGGCCTTAAGGATGATTCCCAAGGCCTTGCCTTAAAGAGCCGGGGAGAATTCAATATATTTGCTTTGACCGATGCCATCGGCAGGCGAAATAAGAGAGAAGCCTGGGTGATTTATCGAAAGGCGCTTGCTTCCGGGATGGTAGCGGAAGAAGTTTTCTACAAAGTTTTCTGGCAGGTCAAGACTATGCTTCTCGCCAGTCGCACCAAGACTGCCGAAGAAGCGGAGATGAAGCCATATCCGTACAGCAAGGCAAAAAGTTTTATTAAAAATTTCAAACCCGGAGAACTGGAACTCTTGTCCGAAAACTTGGTCAAGGGTTACCACCGGGTAAGAAGAGGGGAAGAAGAGACGGAAACTTTCATCGAGAAAACTCTTCTAGGTTTGTAAACAATATGCTTCGAGCAGGTTCTCGAAAAGCGATGCGACCGTCATGGGGCCGATGCCGCCGGGGACGGGGGAGATAGCCCTCACGATTTTGGAGACTTTCTTGAAATCGACGTCGCCGGACAATTTCCCGTTTTTCAGCACGTTTATGCCTACGTCTATCACCACGGCGCCTTTCTTTACATGGCTCTTGGTAATGAGTTTCGGATGTCCGGCGGCTACGACAAGGATATCCGCCTGTATCGTCTCTCGCTTTAAATTCTTGGTTTGCTTGTGGCAGACGGTAACGGTGGCCCCACTGCGAAGGAGTGCGAGCGCTATGGGCTTGCCGACGAGTTCGGATTTGCCCACCACCACCGCCTTCTTCCCCGCAATCTCTACTTTGTAGTTGTCGAGCATGACTATGACGCCCTTGGCTGTGGCCGGAGTGAAGAGCCCGTGGAATCCGTCAACGTCTTTGACCGGGTCCAGAGCGCCTATAATCCTTCCCTGATCAAGATGCGAGGGGAGAGGAAGCTGGACGATGATGCCGTGTATTTTTCTATCTGAATTCAGAAGCCCGATTTCGGAGATAAGCTTCTTTTCCGTAATTCCCGTTGGGTATTTCCTGTGTGCGACCTCCGCACCGATTCTCTCTCCGAAAATAATCTTCCTTCTTATATATCTATTCGATTCTTCGGTGCTGCCGACTTGGACAATGACAAGTTTGGGCTTCTTTCTGAGCTTTGAGATTTTTCCTTCGAGATTACTTGCAATCTTCCCGCTTAATTTCTTTCCATCCAGAATTATTGTCATGTTATTTATACAGTTCAATTAATGAACACCCAAGCTGTCTTGCCCAAATGGTGTTTACAAGAGGAAGAACACTCAATGCCTCTATCTGCTCGCGTTTTAAGATTAAAACTCGGTTAGGTGAAGTTGTTGCTAGGGTAGCTTCTTGATTAATCTCCACATTACTATGACCTAGTAACAAAAATTCCTTGTTTTGATATAAGAGACAAATCTTTTCTGATTCAATTGGGTTCTTGCCAGCCCCAGCATTTACAGGAAGTATGTTCATTACTCGCAAATAATCGATTGTAGAAGAACTCGCTATTATACTTACAATTTGGGGTCTTGCTCCGCCCCAATGTTGGGGAAGAAGAGGAAAGACGGAAGTGGAAAAATACAGAGTCCATGTACAGAGAATAAAAATCAATATGGAAATTTGATACAAAATTGGTAGATTAAGAAAAATTTTCCACAACCTTTTTTCATAATTGACAGTCTTTAATAATCGCCATACAACCAAAACAATCAGAGAGAGTATTGTTACTGACATAAAACCTGCAGAAAAAAAGCGAGTTTGTATAAGTTCATATTCAAAAAACCCAAATCTACCCAGGTAATGATTCCAAGAAAAGAAACCAATCACATATACTACAAATACAGTGAGAGCCAAACGATGTTCCTCGATGATTTTCATAGTGCGTCTTTATTTATGTGCCCCCACTAGGAATCGGACCTAGGTCAATTGCTTAAAAGGCAACTGCTTTACCACTAAGCTATGGGGGCGAAAACAAGAAAACTATACAAGAATTAAAGCGGAATGTCGAAGGCGTAGGCGCCGGCGCCCGTGAAGAGAAGTGACAGGGAAATGGCAAAGATGAGAAGGTAGAAGACGATGTCGCGCTTGAGCACCTCGCGCGCCGACCATTCTATATATAGTTCTATACCGGTAAAGATGACGAAGGCGAGCGCCGCTACTTGTGTCCACAGACCGATAAGGAGCAAGATGCCGCCCGCAACCTGTAAGAAACCGTAGAGATATACGAAGAAGTCCGCAGGACGTAGCTGGAGAGCCTCAAAGGAGGCAAGCCATCTCTCTTTCTCCGAACGGAACTTGAGTAGCCCAAGGTCGATGAAGATGATGCCGATTACCAGGCGCAAGATAAGCGGCGCCAAGAGGGAATACGAGAGTAGGTCCGGGAATGGATTAAGCATGATTCAATAATAACATATAGAGCGCGATGCCTGTGGAGACGGAGACATTCAGAGACTCTTTCTTGCCACGCATTGGAATTTCTAGAATCTCGTCGCACATGTCAAGGGTGCCCCTTGATACCCCCTCTACCTCGCTTCCGACAATCAAGGCAAAAGCTTGTAGCTTAGAGCTTACAGCTTGCAAAGGATTTGAATTCCTATCCTGTTCTAACGCAATAATTTTGAATCCCTCCTTTTGCAAATTGGAAATTGTTAATTGAAAATTTTCCTGCCCAACATAACTCCACTCAATCATATCTTCGGAACCCAAAGAAACTTTGGCAAAATCGGCGCGCTTCCGACCGAACCTGTCTATCGGCGCAGGTGTTGTGCCGACTAGAATTAGTGTCGATACACCAAGTCCCTCCGCAGTGCGGAAAATCGAGGCTGTATTCTCAACGCTTCGCAGATTTTCTAAAATCAGGATGCAGGTTTTCATTTATATAATTTCTGATGAATGGGGCAGAAGTGGGCGCTCCTGGCGCCGACGACAATTCTTTTTATCACACCCTTACAACCCTTTTTTCCACAGGCCTTGCCTGTGCGACGGTAAGCGCGGTGGCGTTCTTGGAATTTCCCTTTCTCGCCCTTGATATTCCGGTAGTCAGACATCGAGTCCCCGCCGAAATCTATGCCCTCTTTTAAAACTTTTTTCATAGCAGCGAACATGAGTTTAAAATTTTTGGCGGGAATTTTGCTTACGGCGGATAGGGGGTGCACCCCGGCTCTCCAGAGAATCTCGTCGGAATAAATGTTACCGATTCCGGCGATGAGAATTTGATCCATAAGGGCCGTTTTTATTTTTGCCCTCGGCCTTTTGTGTAATTGTAAATTGAAATTTGGAAATTGAAAATTTTTCTCGAGTGGCTCCGGGCCGAGATGTTCCAGATGCATGCTTTTATTCACATCGGCAGTATTTACCAGCGTAACTTTGGCGAATTTGCGCATGTCAGACAATGCCAAGGTCTTGGCATTGTCAAGGTTAAATTGTAGACGAACAAATGGATAATTCGGCCTGTCGTAAACGAAGTGTCCGGTCATCTTCATGTGGGCGATGATGGTGTGTCCGCCCGAAAGATGAATGAGAACATTCTTTGCCCTTCTCTCAGCTTTTAAAATTTTCCTGCCCTCGACAATTTCTTTGAATTTTTTGAAAAATGCGGGGTTTTTTATATTGTCTTTGCCTGCATGATAAGCGCTTTTGTAGCTCGTTGAGACTTCAACGATTTTTCTATTGCGCACGGTTCTGTTGAGTCCGTTTACCGTAGTTTGGACCTCTGGTAATTCAGGCATAAAAGTAAAATCCTAAATCCTAATTTCTAAATCCTAAATTTTTAATTTTGAACATTAGGATTTGTTTAGAGTTTAGGATTTGGTGCTTAGGATTTTAAGAGAGTGCTTAACTCTTTCCGCAGCCCCTTGAATTTCTTTAGGCACTCTCTTCAACGCTTCGCGCGCGTCGCGCTCGCTGTAGCCTAGAGAGACCAGGGCCTCGAGAGCATCTCCTTCTGCTCTTACCTGCGCTGAGCCCGTCGAAGCGTCCGTCTCGGTTATTTTGAGCTTGTCCCTGAGTTCGAGCACAATTTTCTCCGCGTTCTTCTTGCCTATGCCAGAGACGCGAGTGAGGTATGTGGTGTCTCCGCTCGCCACAGCCTGGCGGAGCATGGAGGGGGAGGCAACGTTCATGATGCCGAGAGCCGTTTTCGGTCCAATGCCGGGGATAGTGATAAGAAGCTCGAAGACTTCCAAGGTTTCCTTATCCGGGAAACCATACAGGTCGAGAGCATTCTCGCGGACAGCCAGGTGTGTCCAGAGGAAGATGGGGGAGCTTGGTTGCGCCTCAAGAGCCACATCCGTGGTCACAGCCACCTTATATCCGACCCCGCCGATGTCTATCACAACGCTATGGAGGTCCTTGTATCTTACCGTGCCGGAAAGGCTTGAAATCATATAATAACTAGTGTAGCATCTCTCCAATGCCTATAACACGAGGAGCCAAGAAAGCCCATCGCGCGTCTCTAAAAAAGCGCGTCTTCAATCTGCGGAGAAAAGACGCTGTTTCCAAAGTAGTTAAGTCTCTAAAGAAGCTGGTTCTCGCCGGCGACAAGAAAGCCGCCCAGGCCCTGATGCCTATTCTCCAGAAGGCTTTCGACAAGGCGGTCAAGTCTCACACTTTGAACAAAAATACCGCATCTCGCAAGAAATCCCGCCTTTCTAAACTGGTTAGGAAGCTTTCCTAGTGCCCTCGCCAGGAATCGAACCTGGAACGCAAGCTCCGCAAGCTTGCATTATATCCATTTAACTACGAGAGCTAATTTAAAATCCCAAATACTCTAGCACTTTCTCTACGAAGGGCAAAGAGTGGTATTCCTCTGTGAGGAAGCGGGAGAGAGTATCGTTTACTTTAATAGCGTCAACTTCTTTCCCCAGCGGGACGACGATGAGTGGCATCAATGGCTTCGTCGACTGGAGGATAATCTTCGGGAAGGGGTGGTCCTCGTCAAGCCAGAAAGATTTGAGGCTCTCGTACGGATAGCGGACTCTGCCACGGGTAATGCCCGTCTCGTCTACTGTGACGCGCACGTTCTCTGGCGGTCGGTTGATGAATATGGCCAAGGCAAAAACTGCCGTAAGGACAAGGATGGCGAAAATAATGTTACCCAAGATGACGGAGGTAACGGCTACTGCCAAAGTAACGATGCCTACCGCCCAGAACCAGTCTTGGCTTCTCTCCTTGTGCTCATACTCGTGAGTGTCCCATTCTATTTTGAACGGAGCAGAGGTTTTCTTCATGTGCTAATTGTATCACTTCACGATACTTCCCGGCGGGACGTCTTCGATGGGAGTGAGGATAACGGGCTTGCCGGCATTGTCGGCGCAAAGCATCATGCCATTGCTTTCCATACCCATCATTTGTCTCGGTTCAAGATTGGCGACTATAGGCACCAGCTTCCCAACTAGGAATTCCGGCTCCGGAATCGCCTTGGCGATGCCCGAGAGAATCTGGCGCGGGGATGCTTCGCCGAGGTCGATCATGAGCTTCAGAAGCTTCTCCGAACCCTCAACCTTTTCAGCCGAAAGAATCTTACCCATTCTTATCTCGCACTTCTTGAAGTCGTCTATTGTTATGTTCATAAAACATCACCAAATTTTTTATAACTTTTGTTCGTTCACATAAGCAAGCGCATCTTTTCCAGCCAAAAATGCAATCAAGCCAGGAGCTGACCACGTAAACATGAAGAAAATTGGAATATGCAATAATCCTAAGACCATTGATACCTTTGCACCTTTTCTAGCAGTTGATGGATTTCTTATCCATCTTGAAGATACTATAAATAGAATGCCAACAATGAGCGCAAATACCCCCAATAAAAACCCGAGAGGTGCATTGTTATTATTACCACCACCCAAAATACCACCGCCATTACTAAACAAAAAAGCTAACCCTAGGAATATAACATCAAAAAATAAGTGAACCATCCCAGCCCACAATACCCGGTTTGAATATTTTCTTAAGTCCATATAATAAATTATACCAACGAATTAATAACGATACAATTGAGGAAGTCTGTATTCCGAGCACGGCGGAGGGTAGAGGACTCGAACCTCTAAGCCCTTGCGGGCTCCGCTTTTCAAGAGCGGTGCGATAGCCTTTCTGCCAACCCTCCCTAACGCCCTAACTTTACTTATTTTCCTCGATAACTTCCACTCTGTAATTTTTTGCGACGAGGAAGAGGTAAATGATTTCCAGGATGCCAAGCGAGTTGACGATAAGTAGCGCGATAAACCAGTACTTCTGCCTAAGCTCCGCTGAGCGCCAGAGAGCCAAGCCCTTCCAAACGAGAGTCCAAAGAACCGCAGCGATTATGAATATGGGGTTCATCTGGGCCCAGTTGGTCATCATGTTTATGGATTCTAGTGTCATGCCTCAATTATATCCCATTAGAAAGGATACTTCTAACGGGACTGTGCTATATTCAAGCAAATGAAATTGATGGCAATTGATTACGGGGAGAAGCGGGTTGGTGTCGCTTCTACGGACGCATCCGGCGAGTTCGCCTTGCCGCGCATGACTTTGCCAAACGACTCTGAACTGCTTGAGAATCTAGTTCGATTCAAGAAAGAAGAGGGGATAGAGAGAGTGGTTATCGGCGAATCGAAAAATTATAAGGGCGAAGCGAATCCGATAATGGATAGCGTACTTAAGCTTAAGGCTGATCTCGAAAGCCTGGGCGTGGAGGTTGTTCTCCATCCGGAAATTCTCACCACCATGGAGGCAAGGCAGATTCAGGGGCAAACGGATATGACCGACGCTTCCGCTGCCGCGCTAATTTTGAAAAGTTATATTGATTCATCAGACCTCAAATAATGTGGTAATATCCATGCGTATAAGTCCCCGTAGCTTAATGGATAAAGTAGGTCTCTTCTAAGGACTTGATGCAGGTTCGATTCCTGCCGGGGACACCACGTAGGAAATTGTGATAAAATACTTGATAGCCGCACCGCTCAAATATGCATTCAAAATTACCAAAGTCATCGCCTAAAGCAATAATTTACGAAGACCAAATTTTGTATGTTTGTCTCGCAACGCATCCAATCACTCGTGGTCATGTTGTGATTGTTTGGAAGAAAGATGTGCCAGATCTTCATCGATTGGCGGAACGTGATTACGATTATCTTATGGACACAGTTAATTCTGTTCGTAATGCGATGCTTAAAGCGCTTAAAATCAGAAAGGTATATCTTATTTACATGGACGAGGTGCGACATGTGCATTGGCACTTGATTCCACGCTATAACGAGAAAGGATTTGATGTGTTTTTGCATAAACCAATTAAAATTACTGATTTTTCTTTGGCTTCGAAAATCAAGCGTCATTTAGTTTTTAAATAAAAACATTTTTACATTTTAGCGTCTTGCTATTTTCTTAACTGCGTTCGAAACAGCCAGAACAACCTTTTTATCAAACGGGTCTGGGATTATCTTCTCAGCGGTTGGCCTCTTGACCACGCTTGCGAGGGCGGCGGCGGCGGCAATCTTCATCTCATCGGTAATTTCTCTGATTCTCGCTTCTATAGCGCCCTTGAAGATGCCCGGATAGACCAAGACATTGTTGATTTGGTTGGGGAAGTCGGAGCGGCCGGAGGCTACGACGGCCGCTCCTCCGCGCATGGCTTTATCGGGCATTATTTCCGGCGTTGGATTGGCTAAGGCAAGGATGATGGGATCGGGACCCATCATCTTAATTTCTACTGAGCCGATAAGGTTACCTTGCGAGACGCCGACGAAAATGTCCGCTCCCACCAGAGCGTCTTTGAGAGAGCCGGAAATTTTGTGTGAGTTGGTGATGGAGGCCAAATATTTTTTGTGCTTTTCTAAATTTTTGCGCTTGCTTGTGATAATGCCTTGCCGGTCGCAAACCAAAATATTTATGAAGCCATATGTGTGCAAAAGCTTGGTGACAGCCGTTCCCGCCGCGCCCGCACCGCTGACCACCATCTTCACTTTCGTTTTTTCTTTCTTTACCACCTTGAGAGCATTGATGAGCCCCGCCAATACTACGACTGCCGTGCCGTGTTGATCGTCGTGCATGACTGGTATATCAAGCTCCTTTTTGAGCCTCTCTTCAATCTCGAAACAGCGCGGAGCGGAGATATCCTCGAGATTGATGCCGCCGAATGTCGGCGCAATCGCTTTGACCGTGGCGATAATCTCCTCGACATCTTGGGTGGCGAGCACAATAGGGAAGCCGTCGAGTCCCGCAAAACGTTTGAAAAGCGCCGCCTTGCCTTCCATGATAGGCAAGGCGGCTTCCGGACCGATATTGCCGAGACCCAGCACCGCTGAGCCGTCTGAGACTATGGCAACACCGTTTTTCGTCGAAGTCATTTCATAAACGAATCGCTTGTCTTGAGCTATGGCGAGAGCTGGTCCAGCAACGCCGGGGGTGTAGGCGATAGAAAGGTCCTCGCGATTTCGCAAAGGCATTTTGCTTATAACCTCGATTTTGCCCCGCATCTTTCTGTGAGCCGCGATACTTAATTTCTGATAATCTTTTTTCATTAGGTGGTTTACCACGAGCTTGTCGAGTGGGCACGAGAGGATTTGAACCTCCAATCCCGTAAGGGAACAGCGTTCTGAACGCTGCGCGTATACCAATTCCGCCACATGCCCGATGCAACAAGATTACAATATATGGTAACATCGTGCCATTGGGCGGTTAGCTCAGTTGGTAGAGCGCCTCATTTACACTGAGGATGCCAGGGGTTCGAGTCCTCTACCGCCCACATGGAAATTCTCTACGAAGATGAGGACATTCTGGTGGTAAATAAGCCGGCCGGTTTGGTCGTGCACTTAGACGGAAGGACTAAAGAGCCAAGTGTTTCGGATTGGTTTTTAGAAAAATATCCGGAGTCAGCTAATGTTGGTGAGAGACAGGGCGGAGTGGAACGTCCAGGCATTGTGCATAGGATAGACAAGGAAACTTCCGGTGCATTGCTTCTGGCGAAGACCGACAAGGGTCACGAAGTTTTGAAAAGCCAATTCCAAAACCGCGAGATTGAGAAAATTTATCATCTCTTCGCGCACGGACAGGTCAAGGACGACCGCGGCACGATTAGTTTTCTCATAGGCAAGAGCGCATCGGATTTCCGCAGATGGTCCGCTCAGCGCGGAGCGAAAGGGGAAAAACGTGATGCTATCACGTACTTCGAAGTGCTTAAAAGAAGTCCCGAGCTTGGCGTAACTCTCGTCGAAGCGAAGCCGAAAACCGGCAGGACACACCAAATTCGCGTCCACTTCCAAGCGCTCCAGAATCCGATCGTGGGGGACAAACTTTATGCCAAAGGCAAGCCAGAATTGCTTGGTTTCAAGCGCCTGGCCCTCCATGCTAGGAAAATCACTTTCAAAAACGTTAAAGGCGAGCAAATCTCGGTAGAGGCTCCGTATCCGGAAGATTTCAGGCAGGCGTTAGACATTGTCGGTTAATTTGTGTTAGATTAGTTGCCTAATGAATAGAGTAATCAGCCCAGTAAATACGGAAGAGAGAGCCAAGCTCGACTTAAGGAGCGGGGATACTATCCGCGTCTGGCAGAAGATCCAGGAGAAGGGCAAAGTCCGCCTCCAGGCTTTCGAAGGTCTTGTGCTTGCACGCAAGCACGGCACCGAAGCCGGAGCCACCCTCACCGTCCGCCGTGTAGCCTCCGGGGTTGGGGTTGAGAAAATTTTTCCCCTCTACTCTCCCGTCATAGACAAGATAGAAGTATTGAAACGCTCCAAAGTTCGCCGAGCCAAGCTCTATCACATCCGTGAGAAGGCCGCCAAGGAAATTTCCCGCCAGATGAGAAATCTCCGCATGGAGAAAGAAGTGAAAGAAGAGGTGGCCGCAAAGACAGAGTAAATTTTTCCGCGCTATCATTTTCTGCTGAAAATGCACGCTCCACTCCGCCCGTCGGCGTCCGTGACGCAAAAATTTACTCCGTCTCTGCTTTTTGATAAAGTGGTTGTGTTGCCCAGGTGGCGAAATTGGTACACGCACTACCTTGAGGTGGTAGCGCCGAAAGGCTTGCAGGTTCAACTCCTGTCCTGGGCACCACAAACGAACTAAACGGCTTTTTGGAAGCCAGAAGGTGGGACGCGCGAAGCGCGTCCCACTGATTTCCCCCCATTTTTCCAAACGAATTCGGACATTCTTTCATCGGTTCGAGCCAATCATTCTGCTTGTGTGAAAGATTAGTGATTTCTTCTTCGAGCGACTTCTTTTGCAAAATCAATTTTCCTTTTTCAACACGATAAACTTCCTTTTCAATATCTTGGTCGAGATAGCCCGCAAGAAGTCGCTCTAACTTTTTCGACAAAGAAGAAATCTTTTCCTCTTTCTCTTTCACACAAGAAGTCAAAGACTGGGCGGATTCCCCATGTTCATTTTCTGCCATTTTCAATAATTCTTCCGCCCAGTCCTTGGGTAAAGAAACTTTTTGAATGAGAGATGATAACTGGCGATCCAATTCTTTTTCTCGAACGGCAGATTCGGAACATTTGATAGTTTTAGATTTTTTCGTACAACGATAGTATGTATACTCGTGAACATTCCCATTTTTCTGCCGTTTGAATTTGTGTTCGCCAGTTATCATCATTCCACAAGAAGCACAGGAAATGAGTCCGCAAAAAGGTTGAGGTTCGTTTTGTGGTTTTCGTTCGGGCTGTCCACGCTTTCGCAACATTTCCTGTGCTTCATCAAAAAGTTTCTTTGAAATGATTGGCTCGTGCTTACCCTCGTGTAATTCTTTTGCGTAGTTAAATAGTCCAACATAGAACGGATTGGACAAAATGAAAGACACTCTGGTTTTTGAGATTCTCTTTTTCGTGTATCGTTCAAAAGCCAAGCGCACAATGCGAGATTTTTTCTTTTCTACCACAATCGTTTTTGTTCTGCTGTCATTCAAATATCCCACTGGCGCTTGGCTTGGGAATATTCCCATGCGTACTTTTTGGCGAAGTCCACGCTTCGTGTTCTCGGAAAGAGAATCCACATAGTATTTGCTTTGTACAAATGCCATAGACAGCGAGAATTTGCCCTGTGGCGTGTTTTCAAACCAATGTGAGGGGAATTTGAGGCTCGCAAGGTTTCCGATGTCGAGAAAGTAAACAATCTGTCCGCCGTCCACAGAATTGCGCGCCAAACGATCGGGGTGCCAACTGATAATCCCAGACACTTCACCTTTCTCTATTCGCCTCATCATTTCGCCAAAAATGGGACGACCTGGAATTTTAGCAGTACGCTTTTCTACAAACTCCTCCACGATTTCTAACTTTTCATTTTTGGCGAAAGCGCGCAATTCCGTAATTTGCGCATCAATGCTCAAAACCTGCTTGTCCTCGACATCGGTACTCTTGCGAGCATACAAAAAGAATTTTTGTGACATATTCTTGTAAAGCAGAAATGGCTACTCCAGTGTTGAAACCTTAACGCTAGTTAAGATAGCTGGAATAGCCATTTCTGCTAACTAGCTAATAATAAATGGTTTCAACATTTCCAGTATACCAAAAATATTTCCGACACAAAAATTCTTTTTGTATTCAAAGCAAATACTATGTCAAAATTGCTTCTGATTTCGAACCTGCTTCTTGGCGAAAAAACAGTCCGTCCCGCCGAAGGCGGGACTCCGAATTCGTTTGGGAAAATGGGGGGAAATCAGTGGGACGCGCTTCGCGGACGCGCTTCGCGCGTCCCACCTTCTGGCTTCCAAAAAGCCGTTTAGTTCGTTTGTGGTGCGTTTATTTTACCAAATCCGAACCTATTTTCAAAATCGGTAATGTATCGCAGGCGCGGAGCGCGTGATGGCTCTGAATTGAATCGTACGCTCCACGAAAGCCCCGCCACCGCCTCGCTTCACTCGGCAACCCCAAAAAGAAAAAATGTTCCTTGCTTTTCGGATTTCAAGACTGTTGTTGTGTTAGAAATATACCGAGTTTGTTCCAATAGTTGGAACAACAACAGTTCTTTGATAAACACAAAAGAAAGGAAAAACACATGATCAAATTCTTACTACCCATCGTGCAAAAGTTTCGCAGGTTCTACTGGCGTATTGTGCGCCCTGTGACACGGGGTGTGCGAGCAATTGTGGTGAACCAGAATGAAGAAATCCTTTTGGTGGCACACACATACCAAGAAGGATGGTTTCTTCCTGGTGGCAAAGTCAGTAGAAACGAGAAAGATGAAAATGCCTTGCGCCGTGAACTCTCCGAAGAACTCGGCATCCAAATCACTGCGACTCCCCGACAGTTGGGCGAATACGAAAATACATACGAATACAAGAAAGACACCATCGTGGTGTTCGTCGTAGATTCGTTCACCCAAGTATCGAAAAAACATTTCGAGGTAGAGAGGCACAGTTTTTTCAATCCCGAAATGTTGCCGGGGAAAACATCGCCGGGCACTCGTCGTCGTATTGAGGAGTGGCTTGGAAAACAACAAACCAATAACCAATGGTGAAGGAGGTACAAAATGAAAGAAATCTATCTCGGATCCAACGCGGATCGCGCGTACATCAGGGCGTATCTCGAGAACATTCGGAGACTTGATCCGATTGAGATTACGACGCTTCCAAACGCGGTCTGTCTGAGTGATGATAGCATCGCGGAGGTCGTAAACATAGATCAATTCAGGAGCGTCGCGTATGGTTGTCTTGAACGTATGAGGCAACAATACGAAATTGATCTCGAGCCAGTGAGCGAGAGGCGGTATTACACCGCTTGTCCGCCCGCAGACACAGCGATTGGTGGCTTCCACGATCCAAGGAACCTCGGATATCAATACTGGTATCACGCTTCGTTCGTGGTGGCGCTAAACAACAGGACAATCTCGCCGACAATTCAAACGCTGGAGATGGTTCGAAACTTTCTCCACGATTGTCTACACCACTCAACTTTCCGATCGTATCGGAGAGCAATGAGAGTGCCGGCAAGCTCACCCAGTGCAGCCAAACACCGAGTGCCGGAAGTATACCGCGAACAATACGGCATCAACTTCCGGAACAAGGACGGCATGTCGTACTCGTCCCCAGAATTAACGGCTCGTTCTCCGGAAACGATCAATCTCAACTTGCTCATGGATGGCATCGTCGTCCTTGCTGTGAGTGAAGCTCTCAGAGAAATCGTCCGCAAAGCAGAATGCGAAAACGAACTTGAGGAAATGATTCAGCGTGAGATCATGCTTGAGTTATTTGATGCGAACGCTCTGTCACGAGCACATCGTTTTGCGATGCAAGTGACAGAACCGAGCAGGAAGTTCGTCGAGTATTGGGGCAAAGGAGAGTTTATGTCCCTTGTCCTTCAGGCAATGATGACCGGCGATCTCACGGCCATCAAACACTTCTTCGAAGAACGGACTGGTATCGAGAACGCTTGGGAAAAACTCTTCAGGCAACCTGATTTCTTGTTGTCTGAAAATCCTAACATCTGACAACTCGCTCTTTCAACATGCAGTTTGGCTTGGGAGAGCGAGTTCACCTTCACTCAAAACAAAAGGAGACACTAAAATGAACGAACAAACATTACTGGATGAAATCTTCGCCCGAATGAAAAGCGAAGGCTTCGCCCTCGGTACGGAGCAGTACGAAATCTGCCGAAAATCTCTTGACTTTCTCGGCTTCTCTTACAAGCGAAGCGAGGAGTTGGAGTATGGTGCCGTGGTGGACTGTTCCACTCTTACCTCACAATCACACTGGGAAGGCGCGCTCATCGGCATTCCATTCGTCGCTGACAACCAGCGCCAAGCAGTATCTGGGAAAATCATTGCATCTGTAGATAAAATGATCCCCGGCGATGTGCTGGTGAAGTATCCATCTTTGGATGCAAGTCCGGACAAAACATGGAACCACGTGGGTTTGTATCTCGGGAGAGATCATAGTGGAGAACAGTGGCTCATTGAGTCAACAAGCAAGACGGGCGTGAGGTTGGCAAAGGTAGCAGAGTTTAATGCGCAAGGTGGCATCAAGCGCTTCAGTTTAACAACGGAAGTCTTCTCTACTGATGCGGCAAGAAATGCCCTCACTCTCGCGTCCATGGTTCCCAAGTTCGGTCGACTTGGAGTACGAATCAAAGCTCGGAAGCACCACCTCCGAGCTTATTTTATAAGTGGATGCCAAAATATGGATTCAATCTTTCTAATTTTCCAGTTGTGTTCTGTTGGATATCCATACTTAGAATTATTACTTATAGCCTTCGCTTTACCTATATAAAAACCAATGTGTTTGTGTGGTTTGTTGTCATCAATATTTCTCTGTTCCTTCCAAACTAGCACAGATCCCAACTTTGGCTTTTTGATCTCCTTCCAGCCAGATTTCCTCAAGTCTTTGGCGGTACCATCGACTGTGGCGTGAATTTCTCTGATTAACTTAAATAAAAATAAAATTGAAGAGACATAAAACGCGCAAGATAGATGGCCGTTTTGGGTGATGTCGGTTTTTTTGCCGTTTACTTTGGCATAAAGATTTTTGAATATTTTTGATCCTGTGCTGTTGTATATAACTCTTAAATAAGTCTCCATCAAGATTGGCTCCACCTTTTGTTTTTTAATTTTGATCATATTTTTATTTTATATCACATATGATATAGTATTGTTATGAAAAATGTGGATAATCAAAGAGTCATAGGCAGTTTTATAAAAAAACTTCGCGAAAAACGTTTCTTAACCCAAGAAGAATTGGCTCAAAGACTCAATACTTCTCAGAGTGCAGTAGCTAGAATGGAGGCTGGTGGTCAAAACTTGACGGCGGGCGAACTTCTCAAAATAGGTGATGCCCTGGAACACAAGATAGTCTCTCTTTCTGATTCAGTAGATTTTCAAATTTGTGGTGGTAAAAAACTCAAAGGGAAGATAAAAACAAATCCTTCCAAAAATGGAGCCATGGGTCTTTTGTGCGCTTCTCTTTTAAATAAAAACACAACTACCCTTCACGGCATTCCAAGGATTGAAGAAGTTAACAGAATGCTGGAGATCTTTTCTGCTTTGGGTGTCAAGTATAAATGGTTAAAGAGACAGACCCTAGAAATAAACCCTCCAAAAAAATTTAATAAAAAGGGTCTTCTTCATCAATCAATTGCCAGCGTAAGATCAAGTATTATGCTTATCCCCGCCATGGCTTATAATCTCAAAAATTTTTCACTGCTTCATGCTGGGGGGTGTAAAATGGGAGAAAGGACTATTGCTGCTCACAGATATGCCCTGTTAAACCTTGGCATTCTCATAAAAACTCAGAATAAAAAATATGTTGTTTCTTCTAAATCTTTAAGGCCGTCAAATATAGTTATGTATGAGGCAAGTGATACTGCGACTGAAAATGCTATTATGGCAGCGGCTTTAGCGCCAGGAGTGACTAAAATCTCCTTTGCGCCTCCAAATTATCAAGTACAAGAAGTATGTTTCTTTCTGGAAAAAGCGGGAGTTAAAATAGAAGGTATTGGTACCACCAACTTAACGGTCCATGGAATTAAAGAAATAAATCGTAAGATTGAATATTATAATAGCGAAGACCCGATTGAATCAATGATGTTTATAAGCGCGGCCATTACAACCGGCTCAAAGTTGGAAATAGAAAGATGCCCGATAAATTTTTTGTCTCTCGAACTAACTAAACTTTTGGCCATGGGCCTTAAGTGTAAAATTTCAAACGAGTATCTTGCAGAAAATGGAAAGACGAAATTAGTAGATATAATAATATTTCCTTCAAGATTAAAAGCTTTGCGAGATAAAATACATGCCCAACCTTATCCGGGCATTAATTCTGATAATCTGCCGTTTTTTGTTCCTATTGCTACTCAAGCTGAAGGTACAACTTTGATCCATGATTGGATGTGGGAAAATAGGGCGATCTATTTTACTGAGCTCAATAAGCTTGGCGCAAATGTTACTTTAGTTGATCCCCACAGGGCTTTTATAAATGGTCCTACCAAATTTAAGCCAGCTCAAGTGGTATGTCCGGGAGCTTTACGTCCGGCCATGATTATACTCATTGCGATGCTGGCTGCACCGGGTGTTTCAATATTACGAAATGTCTACTCTATCAACCGAGGCTACGAAGATGTGGCACTACGTCTAAATAGCATCGGAGCGTCTATTGAGAAGATCACAGGTGTCTAATTGACCCTATATCATATATGTGATAAGTTTGTGTCAGGAGGCTGTACTATGATACAAATTTGCCATGGGTATCATGGAGATTCAGGTCCCATGATCTCGAACTTCTTCTTTGGTGTCGCAGGTTACAAAGGAGAGATACATCACAATGATGCAGTGATTTTGGCCATGAATGGACACCAAATTGTTGGTGGCGCGTTCGTGCATGATCAGGGTAGCAAAAAAACGATCTTTATACACGCGAAGGATAAAGAAGTAAGCGAAAAGTTGTCCGCAGAAATTCTTGAGGCCAAGTCCTGAATTTTGTTCTGGTCGCCACAGCTTCGGTCGTGGCGATTTTCTTTTATTTAATGTAAAATTTATTTATGGATTCATATTGTTTTTTAAATGGCAGAATAGTGCCACTTACAGAGGCCAAAGTGAGGGTGGACGATATTGGTCTTTTGCGAGGCTATGGTATTTATGATGGGCTGGCTGTCTTTAAAGGAAAAGTTTTTCATTTTGCCGACCATTGGAACAGGCTTCTTTCGGGCGCCCATATTTTAAATCTAAATGTTCCCGTCACCGAAGAAAAAGCTGAAAAAATCATTGGAGAATTAGCTCTCAAAAATGGATTTATGGAGAGAGCTAATGTCAGGATAATTTTGACTGGTGGTAGTACTTTGGGTGGTATTGAATATAATTTTGAAGATCCAACTTTTTATATTTTGGTTGAAAAATGGGATCCACTACCTCAAGAATTATATGAAAATGGAGCCAAACTTTTGACTTATCACCATATGCGGGAATTACCTGAATACAAAACTACAAATTATATTAGAGCGGTTAATCTGCAAAATTGGCGAAAGGAAGAAAAAGCGGTAGAGATACTTTACACACATGATGGAGAAGTGCTGGAATGCTCTACCTCCAATATTTTTATAGTAAAAAACCTGCCTGCGCAGGCAGGTAAAACCTTGATCACTCCGGCCGAAAATATGCTAAAGGGTATCACTCGCAAAATTATTTTAGAGCTTGCTTCAAATAAATACAAAATAGAGGAGAGAAGAGTAGAAGAAGGGGAGTTAAAAATGGCCGATGAAGTGTTTATCACTTCTTCCTTTAAAGATATTGTGCCTATTGTTAAGATAGATGATTTTGAAGTGGCGGATGGTAAGGTGGGAGAGGTCACGAAAGATTTGATGTTATCGTTTGGGCAATATATTGCATATTTCTCTTGATGTGTTAATATCTTTCTGTTCAGTATTTTATAACTTTCAAACTTACACACATGTCACAAGACCAATTAATCAGATTAGTAAATAAAGGGACAGGAGAGGTGTATTGGACGCGCAAGAATAAGCGCAAAGTAGAGCGCAAGATAGAACTCAAAAAATACTCCAAGAAGCTCCGCAAGAGAGTAGTATTCAAAGAAGCAAAAAAGTAAAAACAAGCGGGACAAACCCGCTGTTTTTATGTATATTAATGATACTGGGTGATTAGGTAAGTGGTATACCGGCGGTCTCCAAAACCGCATTCGGGGGTCCGATTCCTCCATCACCCGCCTTCGCCTCGCCGAAGCTCCGCCTTAGGAGCGAAGGCGGGCTTCGCCAAGGCTTCAGCGTGGCAAAGCCCGCTAAGAAGGGGCGCGGGAGGCGACTTCAAGTCCGTGCATAGCACGAGATGCGTTAATGTGATGATTTTATAATTTTGCATAGGTTATAAATAAACCTAGAGTTGTTATAATATAGATATGAAATTTAACTTTGAGGGATTAGAAAAAATCGGAGAAGGTGCTGAAAAAGAGGCATATGTTCATCCTAACGATAAAGAAAAAGTCGTAGCTCGCTTCAAGGAAGGAAAAGAAAATACAGTAGAATCAGTACTACAAATAAAAGGTCGTTATTATCTTACTAAAATATTACACTTACTTTTTCCAAAACAAATTCCTGATATTCATTTGGCTTTCAAGGGGGAAGATACAGATATTGTTTCAGAAAGAAAAGAATTGGATGAATCTCATAATAAACATAACAAGTTAAGGATGGCTGTTAAAAACGATCCTAAAGATGATGGAGAGAACTACTGGAAATTCAATGAAGAACGTGAAGAAAAACTTGTTTGGGATGATCGGTATATAGATTTTCTTACGGCAGTAAGTTCTTTGGGGGTTAGGACTGATCCATCTGCAAGTAATTTTGGAGATGATAAGCATGGTAATCTTGTATTTGTAGATAATAATTTTACCCCTTGGTTTATATTTGACGGGCAAATCGAAAAGATTTTGATTCAGAGAAAATCTTAGAAGCAACAAAGAAATTAGACAAAGAAACGAGTGGTCAAATAAAAACCAATTTAGATAGGTTGGAGGTGCTTTACTCGGAAGAGGAAAAAGCCTTAGAAAAATAATTATTAATTTAGGTGCACGAGATGCTTTTAAAACATATGCAAGAAAAAACTTTAAATGCTCTGAAATGGATTACAGAAATCTTGGATAAACATCAGGTTCCATATAGAATTGGAGGTGGTTTTGCTGCACATATATATGGCGCCATTCGCCCAATCAATGATATTGATATTACTTTTCCAGGAAAATATTTTCCAATTATTATTCCAGAGATTTCTGACTATGTTACTTATAAGTTTGGACATTCAAGAGATGAGAAATGGGATTGTGATGGCTTAACTCTTGAGTATGATGGACAAGAAATAGATATGACAGATATAGATACTCTTAAGATGAGTAATAAAGAAAAAACAGAATGGCTGCAAACAAAAGATAACTTCCGTAAATATCCAAGCGTTTTCTTGGATGTGGAAGGTATAAAAGTATCATTGATTGACCCTCGGGATTTAGTTGCTTATAAAAAGCATTTAGATGGAGAACATCAAGTTGTTGATGTTAAAGCGGTTGAGGAATATATTAAAAATAACTTTAACTAAACTTCAAAAATTTCCTAACCTCCTTTTCTATTTTTGATATTTGGGAAGGAAGAGCGCCTTTGACTTTGCTCGGGGTAAACCATCTTATATTTTTGTCGCGTTTAAACCATGTCATTTGACGCTTTGCATACTGCCAAGTTTTTTCTCCCATTTTTTTCTTGAGTTGTAAAGTGTCAAAGGGCGCCTTTGACACTTTGTTTGATTTTAAAAAGTTTGCCACTAGTTTATATTCTAATCCAATCTCTGACATTCTTTTCCAAGACAAACCTTTTTTATGAAGATTTGAGACTTCTTTCAAAAGTCCTTGCTTAAACCACTTTTCTATCCGTTTGTTTATTCTCTCTTTTAATTCTTTCTCTTCTATACTTATTCCAATTTTTAATACCCTATATTTTCTAGATTCTAGATTCTGGGTTCTGGATTCAAATTTTGGGACTCTTCCCAAAACTTTACAGATCTCTATTGCCCTCATAAGTCTTCTCGGATTTTTTGCATCAATATTATTTGCTCTCTCGGGGTCTAGTTTTTTGAGTATTTTAAAAAGTTCTTCTGTAGATTTTTTTTCAAGCTCTTTTCTCAACTTTTCATTTGGGGGTACTTCGGGTATTTGTTTGTCTCCAAGTAAAGCGTCAATATAAAACCCTGTACCCCCACAAATAATTGGTACTTTACCCACATTAACAATTTGAACGATCGTTTTATTTGTTAAGTCTATAAAATCAGAAGCAGAAAATCTTTTTGCTTGTCCTGAGCTCAGTCGAAGGGCGGGATTTGCGACATCTAATAAGTGATGCTTTACCCCCCGCATTTCTCCCTTTATAATTTTACCGGTACCAATATCTAACCCCTTATAAACCTGTCTTGAATCAGCAGAGACTACCTCGCCATTAAACTTCCTAGCAATTTTTACAGCCAAGTCACTTTTACCACTTGCCGTGGGTCCAAGTATTACAATAAGTTTTTGTTTTTTCGTCAAGTGCCGGAGGAGAGACTTGAACTCTCACCCCTTGCGAGACACGATTTTGAGTCGTGCGCGTCTACCATTCCGCCACTCCGGCATCGCCTTGCCAAAGCATTATGCGGCGGCAGGCATATAAAATATACCTTAAATATCCACCAAAATCAAAATATTTAACTTCCGTTTTTGATTATTGTAATGTAAAATACTGTTATGTCTAACACTTCAAATTTTTATCAGAATTCTATATTTTGGGTAGAGGTAGATAAAATCAAGCCCAACCCGTTTCAGCCTAGACGCGAATTTGACGAAGATGCTCTTAAAGCTTTGGCTGATTCCATAAAGCAGTATGGAGTGCTCCAAGCCTTGGTGGTAACGCGTAAAGAATTTGTAAAAGAAGATGGTTTGGGGGTGGAGTATGAGCTCATTGCTGGCGAGCGTCGTCTGCGCGCCTCCAAAATCGCCGGCTTATCTCAAGTGCCGGTTATTATCCGGATGGGAGAGGGAGATGAAAACAAAGATGATCTAATGAAATTAGAACTTGCTATTATTGAAAACGTCCAGAGAGAAGATTTGAATCCAGTGGAGCGCGCCAGAGCTTTCAAAAAATTGGCTGATCAATTTGGATTTAAACATCATCAGATTGCTCAAAAGATAGGCAAGAGTCGGGTTTATGTCTCCAACACTATGCGTATTTTAGATTTGCCAGAGGAGATGCTCCTATCTCTCTCAGAAGGCAAAATAAATGAAGGACATACTAGACCACTCTTGATGCTTATCGATCGTCCAGAAGAGCAAAAAGTGCTTTTCCAAGATATCATTTTACGAAAGATGAATGTGCGCGATGCCGAACTATACGCGCGCAAAATCGCTATTGAAAGAGTAAGGAAATTTAATGCATCGGTTGAGCCAGAAATTTGTGCCTTGGAAGAAAAATTTACAGCGAGCCTCGGGACCAGGGTGAGAATTGAGAAAAAAGAAAATGGAGGCAAACTTATGATTGAATTTTTTTCAAATGATGATTTGCAGGACATTTTGGATATGCTAAATCAAAATCGAGATACCAACAACGAAGTGTCGGGTATGGATGGGGAAAAACAAGAAACAGGAATAGATGATAGAACTCCAGAAGAAATAAAGATATCCGAAGATATCCCCGTAGAAGAAGATCTTTACTCAAT
>Ga0075887_102_pt1 | contig 93298 bp, 118 predicted proteins | sample RifGroA1_FD_68310 | JGI IMG/M metagenome (GOLD analysis project Ga0075887, IMG submission 68310) | Parcubacteria bacterium GW2011_GWA1_47_10
TAATTCCATTGACCAGCTTGATAGTCCGTATAAGGTTATTGTTTCGGTCTTGATGCTTAAGGAAGGCTGGGATGTTCGTAATGTAACGACTATCGTTGGCCTGCGCGCATACAGCTCCAAGAGCAACATCCTTCCCGAGCAGACTCTCGGTCGAGGACTACGTCGTATGTATCGAGATCCAACATTGCCGGAACTTGTTAGTGTCGTAGGCACGGATGCGTTCATGGATTTTGTTGAGTCTATTAAGAGCGAAGGTGTTGAGCTTGAGCATCGTAAAATGGGAGAAGGCACTGGACCAAAAGCTCCGCTGGTTGTTGAGATTGATCGTGAGAACACGAAAAAGGACATCGAAGAGCTTGAAATTGAGATTCCTGTTCTTACTCCTCGCATCTACCGTGAGTATAAAAATCTTTCGGATCTCAATGTCGCTAATTTTGAATATCAAAAGATTGCTCTCAAAGAGTTCAGCGAAGAAGAAAAGCGAGAGATTGTGTTTCGTGATATTACCAGTGGCGAGGTAACTCATAAAACAGAGCTTGATAGCAATTTTATTCCGAACTATCAGAGCGTTGTTGGGTATTTTACCCAAGTGATTATGAAAGAGCTACGCTTGATATCTGGATACGACATTCTTTACGGCAAGGTCAAAGAGTTTATCCAGGATTATCTCTTTACCAATTCCATCGAGCTGGAAAACCTTAATTCGCTTCGCAATCTTTCCGAGATTGAAGCAACCCGCACTATTGTCGAGACATTTAAGAAAGCCATCAACGACCTTACCGTTCTCGATAAAGGAGAAGCAGAGATACGAGACTATATCAAAGTCAGCAGAAGCCGGCCGTTCGTTGTTAGGGACCAGCCATATCTGCCGGCAAAAAAGAGCGTATTCAATAAAACGATTGGAGATAGCCATCTAGAACTTGAATTTGCTAGTTTCCTTGAGGACTGCGAGGACATTGTGTCGTATGTAAAGAACTATTTCGCTGTGCATTTCAAGATTGATTATCGCAATGCCGACGGCAGTATCTCTGACTACTACCCAGATTTTATCGTGAAGGTATCGTCGAAGGAATACTACGTGATCGAGACAAAAGGACGCGAAGACTTGGATGATGTTGAGAAAATCAAGCGCCTTGAGCAATGGTGCGAGGATGTGAACGCTAACCAACATAAGGCCACCTACCACATGCTCTACATCAAGCAGGAAGAGTGGGAGAAACTTCATCAGAAGCCTCGTAATTTTAAAGATTTGGTTAGGTCATTTAGCCTTTGATTATTATGACTTTTTCATCCTTCTTTAATATAGGGCCACTTGCTACAAGTGATCTAATCTTGCTTATCACAGCAGTAATTGTATGGATTTATACTCGTGCAACACAAAAAGCAAATGAACTTCAAACAAGTCCGGCCGTTACACTTAATTTTGAGGATACCACCAGACCAGGGACAAGTAGCTCGAACGGTATTATAAGGATAAAGAATATAGGGAGAGGTCCTGCTTATGATATTGAGTTTTACCCGATAGCTCTTAATGAAGAGCCACGAGGTCTTTTTACATACACGTTCCACCTGGACGATCGAGTCCTGGGGGCTGGGCAAGAGAAAGAATTAAAAATGTGGGTGGCAACTCCTAATGGCGGAGTAGAGGCTTCTGACATGATGCGCTTTCTATTTCGCCTAATTCCTGATGATCTGCATAGAGAAACACATAAGCGAATTCAGGCCGAAACCCCGGCTCTTTTTATAGCGAACTACAAAGGATTAAATGGTCATCATTACCACTCAATTTATCGCTTATATTCTATTCTCCCGCCTGTAGGAGACGTTGTAATGCAATTACTGCATCACGGCAGAAGCAAACGTGGAATAGTATCAGCAAGATGGTATCACTTAATTAGGGCAGTCTTACCTCATGAGGGGAATAGAAAACTGCCAGAAAATTCAATCTTGACTAAAATGTTAATCCGGCTTCATAAAAGACTTAGGAATGAAAAATAACACTATCATCCCAATTGCGAAGTACCGGCATCTTCTTAATGACTCGACCAGCACTGACGAAAAGATCGCTGAACGACTACAATACCTTGAGGCCTTGTGCCGGAATATCATTCGTTTTGAGCTTGAGGGGTGGAAATAGGATAGAATAGCCCTAAATATGGCACATAAGATCTTTTTGTCCGCTATGTATCCAAGAAAAACCTTGAGGTACGAGATATGTCAATTTCTTCTTGCTAAGAAGCGCGAGGATGACACTATTGGGAGGCCATTGGTCATAAGGTTAAGTGAGATGGAAGAATTGCTTCAGTATGCCGTAAGTTCTAAAAGAGACAATCGTATAGATGATTTGGCCATAGAGCTTAACAAACTGAATGACGAAAGATTTGGTGACAAAGGGCGCAGAGTTCCTTTGGAAATTGAAAATATGGAGATATTTAAGGATTTTGCTTCTAATTTTGAAGCAAACGAATATCTGATGGTTCAATGTTCTAGCAAAGATCTTGAGGATTACATTGAAACACTTAAAGAAGCGACCTCTAAGGCTGAGAGAGCTGCAAATATACTCAAAATAGAAGATATTCAAAACGGAGGAGTGAGAATAATTTCAGGAAACAAGAGTATGAGCATCCGCGGAGGACGCGGCCTTCATTTACAGGCTAATATAGTCAAACTTATGGTTGGAGGACATATAGATTTGCCCCACAGACCTAAAGATGCACGATTTATTTCTATATCTTTGTATCACGGCTCTAATTACGATACTGGCGATTACATTAGCTTTTCAGAAATGTCCGACATACTTAGAGAAATAGAAAATGATGGTGAACGTCCTGATATTTCAGTACGGTCTGTAAGAGATGCTGTTAATAACATCAACATGGAATCCATTAAGGATGAAAAATTAGGGAAAGAGATTTTTGAAATAAATAGCACTGATGGCAGTTTCTGTTTATTAAATTAAGTTTTATTTAAATAACTTAATAACAAAGCCTCATTTTAAGGTGCTTTTTTGACTCACCTTTGACTCACCCTACTCGTGGGTCATTTTTTATGATGGACGCAGGCCAATTAACACGCCTACTAAATTAATAATTTACAAAGCTAAAAATGAAAAATAAAAAGTTATCAACCAAAAAGAGAAATTCATCAAACAGTTCTGGGGAAAAATCTCCACTCTGTATCTCCTTATGTTTAGCAGAACTTGTAGACGGCCTACACCTTGATCTTATTGCCACTAGAGAAGGTAAGAAGTATGGAAGCTCCATAGAGATTAGCATGAACGGCGAATCAATTGCCCATTACGACTTGAAATGGGCGGACCTAGTGTTCTTTCCAATGATGGGACGATTAGCACGTAATGAAAAGTCCCTGAGTAATCGCGCATCTAAAAAATAAAATGGAAACAAAAGTCGCAACAAAAGAAAATAAATATCCTCTCGATAAGGCGCATGCAATAGCTTTGGATGTTGTAGAACAATTACGCCCCTACTGTGAGCGCATCGAGGTAGCCGGCTCGATCCGTAGAAAGAAAACTGAGATTGGAGATATTGAGATCGTGGCTATCCCAAAACCATATTCAAGCGGACTTTTTGAAAATGGTCTAGCAGCGGTGGTCAATAAGTGGCCAAAAGTTAAGGGAGAAATGACCTTTGGCCTAGTTAAATATACCCAGAGAATACTTCCTAGTGGCATAAAGCTAGACCTTTTCTTCGCGGAAGAGGGCAATTGGGGATCCATCCTCGGCATCCGTACCGGCCCAGCGGAATATAGTCACAACGTGTTGGCTAAAAGTTGGGTCCGGCATGGGCTCCATAGTAAAGGTGGCTACTTATACGACCGTGACGGTGAAAAGTACGAAGTCCGGGAAGAAAAGGATCTTTTCCGCTTACTAGGTCTACCCTACGCTGAGCCGGAAGATCGAAACTGGAAATAAAATGAAGAACTCAAACGAAAACTTACTGACGCAGAATCAATTTATAGGTTTCTTCCCCGGGACCCGGTTTCGCTATATCCATGATGTGAATGGCCAAACTATACAGGGGAATGACAAATTAGATCTAACGTGGAACCAGAAGGGGTACGGCGTATTCTTCACTGTTAATGGCTTTCCTCCAACAGGTAGTGCGGATCAATCACAATTATTGTCGTTAAATGGCAACTACGTAGATTTCGATGTGGATGCCACCTTGTCGCAAGAAGAAAAAGAAAAACTTATACAAGAAGCAATCATGTCCGGTATGGAAGAAGGCGTGCCGGCCCCAACAATAATAAATCGTACCCAAAAAGGAGTTCATCTAATCTGGCTCTACCTGGAACACCTTGTACCAACGTCAGGGAATATTGAAAAGTGGAGAAATGTGCAGAAACGACTAGTGCAATGTTTTAAGGGCGATAAGGCAGCTATTGACCCATCTAGGGTGCTTCGCGTGCCATATACTCTCCATCTAAAAGATCCGAATAATCCTTTTGAAATAAGGATAATGTACTACAAACCAGAGGCAAAATACACACTTGAAGAATTGGATATAGCCGTGCCGGAATATTCTGAAAACGAAAGCAATGGCAATAAGACATCTGCGATCGAAATATTACGGGAAGGAGTGAAGGTGGGCGAAGGTATGCGACATATGGCTATGGCCCAAGTTGCCGGACTTGTATTAAAGGATGCCACAACACCTAAACAGGTAGAAATTGCCCGTTTAGCCCTCTATGGTTGGGATAGAACGGTGGTAAAGTCGCCAGAGCCATTTCATCAGAGAAAAAAAGAATTAGATAACACAATAGAGGGAATATTAGAGCGTGAAATAGCTAGTAGAGAGACAGGAGCAACCCCTACTGAAAAAGCCCCCATAGACAAACTCCACATCTGGACCATAGGCGAAATCTTATCACATGACTTCGGCGAGGAAGATTGGCTTATTGAGTCGTTAATCTCCAAACAAGGCATAACGGCACTCTCCGGCCATCCAGGGGACTTCAAAACGTGGGTGTCTATTCACAAGGCTCTCTGTGTGGCACGAGGAGGATTAGTGTTCGGTAAATACAAAGCGACACAAGGAGGGGTATTAGTGATAGACGAGGAAGACCACCTACGGCTTTTAAAGAAGCGTTTAAGGCTGCTTGGAGCTAAGGAAACAGACAACATTTACTATCTCTCACAAAATGGCATTAAAGTTGATAATGAGGAAACAAGCAACGCAATCTTAGAGATTATAAAGGAGAAGAATATCAAACTTCTCATCCTTGATTCTCTCGTCAGGGTACATCAACAGGATGAAAATGATGCAAAGGGTATGGCGAAGGTGTTCAGTTGGCTCCAGAAAATAACTGGCGCGGGAGCATCCATCCTGTTCACTCATCACCACAGGAAACAACAAGGTTTCGGGAAAATTAACCCCGGCCAAAGTATGAGAGGATCATCCGATATTTTGGCGGCAGTGGATTGCCATATTGTCATTGAGAAAAAACAGGATGAAGATTGTCTCATTATTCGACAGACAAAATTACGCCAAGATGAATTATTAAAGCCTTTTGAGGTCAAAATTCTTAAAGACGCACTGGATGATGCTGGTAAACCAAGCCCGTCAGGATTTGAGTATGCCGGTGATCATGACGAGAAAAAGAAAAAGGCCGAAGAAGCAGCTGAAGCACTTACTGATTTCCTCAGCGATGGAATGAAAAGTCGGGACGATATTCATGTAGCTCTTAGTGAAGAGTTCGGTAAGACAGCCATAGATGACGGTATAAAGATTGCTGAAAAGAGTGGACAAAACATGCGCGTTCCAAAGGAAGAATTAGAAAAAGACCAGAGGAAAAAAGCCTATTATCGTCTCCCACCAAAGGATTATTCGAACCTTCCTGGTACTGACTCCTACTACTCTGCCGAGGACGACGATCTTCCTGTTTCCCAGTTGTCTATAGAGGCGGGAAAGCAGGAAGATGAAAAGGGTGATTTAACGGAGACTCCTAGCCAACATGATTCTTAGCATTGAGGCGAAAGAGAACTTAAGAAATATCTTACAAAAAGAAATCGGATTAGACAGAACTAGTGACTTCTCTGACGAAGATTTAGATAGAATAGGCCTACTTTTACTGACTATTTTAGCAGAAAATTTAAAAATGAAGGTTAAAAATGCTTAATTACTTAGGGCTGAATAAGGGGTTCCGGGGGCCGTGCTACAATAACAAACGCTACACCAGAGGAGTATAAAAATACCCATAAACTATAAGTATTTTTGTAAATAAAAACGAGGTGATGACTTTCTCTTGGTGTAGCAACTAAAAGTAATAGTCGTCACCTCATTTTTGTCTTTATGAACAACTACAACCTAGACACAAGTAAGCTAAAATATATCCTCTATTGTCGCAAATCAAGCGAAGAGGGTGAAGATAAGCAAATTCAGTCACTACCCACCCAAATAAGGGAACTCGGAGAACATGCGGAGCGAAATGGACTTAATATCGTCAAGACTATTTCTGAAAGTAAGACCGCTTTTAAGACAGGCCGCGAGGGGTTTAACGAGATGATGCACCTCATCAAGTCCGGCAAAGCCAATGCAATTCTCGTCATTCGCGCTAATCGTATTTCAAGAAACCCTATAGACGCAGGTTGTGTGATTTCTCTTATGGATGAGAAGAAGCTGTTATACATCAGAACCCCTAATTCAACCTGCTATACCTGTTCATCTACCGATAAAATGATGATTGCTCTTGAGCTTATTTTTTCAAAGAAAGATAGCGACGATAAGGGTGAGATGGTGAAAGAGGGCCAGAAGACAAAGGCACTGAAGGGCTATCCTCACGGAGTAGCTTCTCTTGGTTTCCTTAACGACAAATCAGAAGAAAAGGGCAACAGGAAATGGCTAGTAGATAAGTTAAGGTTTGAGGCAATCAAGATCATCCTCGAAATGTTTTTGACCGGCACCTACTCTGCCGGTAAGTTACATAGATACGCCGTCAAAGAGCTCAAATTAAACACTGTAAAGAGAAAGAAGATCGGAGGAAACCTTATCACACTTTCTCGAATATATGAGATTTTAAAAGATCCAATATACGCCGGGTTTTTCTTCTATGGCGGTGAGAGATACGAACTCAATGAGAGTCTTCCTAGAATAATAACAGAGGATCAACATATTAAAATCAAAAATATCCTTGCCCGAAAAAATATTCCCAAAACCCAAACCAATGAAGCAACATTTTCCGGCTTTTTACAATCAGATGAAGGTGCTTTTATCGGCCAAGATGTAAAGTATCAACTTATTTGTGATTGCAAAAACAAGATTGCCTATTTAAGCAGGACGCACTGCCCTAAATGTGGTAAGGAGATCGCGATGCTGGAACATCCCAAATATCTGAATTTTACGTATTATTACAATGTAAAGAAGAAGAAAGCCCGCCAAGAATATAAATCTCTCTCTGAAGTAAATATCGTAGAGAAATTATTATTATTTGTTGATGAAAATCTGACCTTTTCCAGAGATCTTGCCGAATGGTCAAAAAAGTACATTACGGAACTACGGGATAAAGAGATTAACGATACGGTATTCAGAAAAGAGAAGGGCGAAGCCGATAAAGCCGAATATGAAGCTAAAAAGACCCGTTTACGCCAAATGCTCCGTGATGAGCAGATAACCCATGAGGAGTATAAAGCCGACCTTGAGGCACTAAACAAGCGGTACGCCACTTCAGAGCCCAAACAGGGGGTAGTAGATTGGTATGCCAGAATGAATGAGATTATAGACCTTACTCTCTGCACCAAAGAAATCCTCCAAAATGGCACCATGCAGGCAAAAAGGAATATCCTCTCAAAACTTGGTTCGAACCTAGTTTGGAACGAAAAAGAACTGTTTGTTTATAACGATTTAGCGATAAACAAGCTAGTCGAAGGCGTAAAAAGCATAAGAGCTGAAAATCCAGAGTTCGAACCTAAAAAAATCAGTGCGAGAAAGGATGAAAATGGGGGAATAATTCTTGAATTAAATGAAGGGGTGGAAGAGGGATTAACCTATAATTGGGCAACGCAAAAAACCACTAAAGACCTTAGTCCTAGCGGTAATTTGCATTCCTTGAAAATAGAACCATCGTTGGAACTTTCGGAGCTTCGAGGTAAATCTCGAACCTCAGGAAAGTTCTCGGTCAAAGCACGACACGGGCACATTTTGCCCATTTCACGCTCCTTGCTCCGCGACCAGGGCTCGAACCTGGGACATCCTCCTTACACTTATCCCGAAATCTCTTTTGGGGGTGGACTATATCATCGCCCCGAAGGGCGTAAGGCGCTTCCGCCGGCCTGAGCCGGAGTACTCCCCGAAGGGATAGTCTCTGAACCTTCCCCGCCGCGGCGGGGCTGGGCTGCTGATTACCCTCGACTCTACGTTAGGGTTTCCAGCAATTCACCTTATTTTTCAATCCCGATTACTCGGGAAAGCTGCGTAACTAACACAGGGAGGCGCTCTACCGACTGAGCTATCGCGGAACTGAACGTTCTATTTATTTTTTAAGGAACTTAACCATTATAGCCATAGCTACGACATTTTCCACTCTTATACTATACGTTATAAGTCAGCCATGGCTTAATCTTATCGTATATGTTACTTAGAGTAATTACCCGCTCAACGGGTAGAGATGCTATACTTTGGAAGCCAAATGGTTATAGATATAGAGCTAACTTTGAATAGATTCGGATTCGGTAGAATTTCTGAAAATAAATTCCAGTTTTTGTGCTTCAGATTCTCCAAATGGCGAATACCGGATAAGTATTCTGTTTCTTTCGAAATAAATTGGCGAGTAAAAAAATAGTTTCTATTTGAATAAATTCATGCAATCTAAACCCTATAACATTGTTCTCTTGCCCTCAGAAGGGTTACTGGGTAAAGCTCTTCGATTAAGTAAAGACCTAGAGAAGCTGGGTACGCATTTTACCCTCGACAACCATAATGTTTTCCCGCACATCTCAGTCTACATGACACAACTCAATGAAGACGGGCTGGAAAAAGCGAAAAATATCCTGTCAGAAATAGCAAGAAACACAGTGGTTATTAAATTAAACACAAACAAATATAATTACGAAAATACATACATAGATGTTGGATATGCTAAAAACAAAGAGATCGTTGACCTTCAAAATAAGGTTGTTGAGAAGCTCGTTCTAACCTTATTAAGTACGGCTGGATCAATGTTGGGAATTTGTACGCTCCGCATCTTACCTTCACAAGATTTAAGAGTGATCATCCGGAAATAGTTGAATCTCTGCCACCGAAAGAGGACTTCGGCGGTACTTATATAGCGATTGGTTTATTTGAAATGGGAGATAACGGGACATGTGTAAAGAAGGTTGGAGCTTGGGAATTACAAGGCTCATAAACTCATTTTTTGTTGTCGTGGTAATATTTTTGTGTGTATAAAATCAAATTGGCGAGCTTTGTGCTCTTGATATTACTTGGCGGGTTTATGGTCGTGTACGGCGAAATGGACGACAGTCCCGGCGGACAGTTCTTGGGACTGGTGGCAATAGTTGTAGGTATTATGGGTATAGTAAAGAGTCGGAAGCTCAATTAATTTGACTCCCTTGAAAATCCCCTGTTTGAGCCATATTTAGACATTAGGCTGAACGGAGTCAATTTTGTACTTGACAGAAATTATAAGGTGTGCTAAACTTTAAGGTAGAGAGTGAGTAGTCCGAAATTTTCAGTTGACGTTGTCGGCGACAGTCGTCGCATCGATGCCGCCGCACGAAGACGTTCTGGAAAACGGAGACAGCTCAGTTGAAGTCCCTTACGCTGACATTGGCGCCTTAGATGGCGCGGAGTCGAGCGAGCCCAGGGTGTTCGTACGACGATACGGACTAGACAGAGGCTTATTTGACAGAATTTGGTCACATAAGCTGTTGGCCGGCGCACGCGCCCACCGACAAGAGGAAGTATTCACTCTCGCTCTTTATTAAAAGGCCCATCTCACGATGAGGCCTTTTCTCTTTTTTAATCTACTATGACATGCTGCGTATCAGAAAAAGGCAGAAATCTTAAAGTTGCAAACAAAAAGTTCTGGTGGATACCAAACCTCTTTAGTGATTAAATAGAAGTATGTTTAAAAAAGCTCCTTTCGTATCGTACTTCAGGAATTTTATCTTCGGAGTGGAAGATAGTCTGGTTTCCACGGTGGGATTGCTCTCCGGAGTCGCCATCGCCGGAGTTGCCAAAGAAACTATTTTCCTCACGGGCATAGTGCTTATCTTCGTGGAAGCGTTTTCGATGGCGGCCGGCAGCTTCCTCTCGGAATCAACGGCCGAGGAATATGAGAGCGGCAGTAACAAGGTGGAGAGAAGCAGTTTTATTTCCGGAGCGGTAATGTTCTTCTCCTATTTCCTCTCCGGCCTCATACCGCTCGCGCCGTATCTCGCCTGGCCCGTGAGCAAGGCCTTGCCGTCTTCCATCGCCTTATCCGTAGCCGCGCTATTCCTCCTCGGCATAGTTGGCGCCAAAGTTACTAAAACCAGCGTTTCCAAAAATACTTTGCGCATGGTTGCCATCGGAGGAACCGCCATCGCCATAGGCATAGCCACCGGCAGTATCGTATCGTTTTACTGAATCGGATATATAATATAGAGATTAAAAAATTAATTTCTGATTCATGAAATCTCTTACCTACGTTACCCACGTGCCCGAGCCACCCTTCGCTCGATTCCTCTTCGCCAATCCGAAGATGGCGTGGTTCTGGTTCATCGTGCGCGTCTACGTCGGCTACGAGTGGCTCTTGTCCGGCTGGGGTAAGCTCGGCAACCCGGCCTGGACGGGAGATAACGCGGGCACTGCGGTAACAGGATTCCTCAAAGGCGCTCTCGCCAAGACTAGCGGCCTCCACCCGGATGTAACCAGCTGGTACGCGGCGTTCATCCAGAACTTCGCCTTGCCGAATGCAGAAACATTTTCTTATCTCATCGCTTATGGAGAAACCGCCGTGGGCATCGCTCTCATACTCGGACTCCTTACGGGCATCGCGGCGTTCTTCGGCACCTTCCTCAATCTCAATTTCCTCTTCGCCGGTACGGTAAGCATCAATCCGGTTCTGCTCTTCCTCCAGCTCTTCCTCATCATGGCTTGGCGAATTGCCGGCTGGCACGGCCTCGACAAATGGGTATTGCCGAAAGTGGGCGTCCCTTGGGCTGGGAATAAATTCTAGGTTTTGAGCGGGTCAAAAGCTATACACATTTCATGCACAGGATGTCCACTGTTTGAAAATTGAAAATTGAAAATTTTAAATTTAAAATGATTGCAGGTCAGCTTCGGAGGCAAGGTGGAAGAGATTTATTATGAGCCTCATTCTGTGTTGTGCTCCAGAAGCAGGCCTCGCTAAGCAAAACCCCGTCAGCAATGACGGGATTTTGCTTTGTGGTAAAATACCCATATGAAGAAAGTTATATTCTTAATCCTTATTCTCGCTCTCGGATACTACGCCTTCTTCATGCGAGACGATAAGGTGGACGTGAACACGAACGACAATACAACGGGAGAAACTTTCCGCCCCGACCCGTCGAATGCCACCTTCGCTTTCGATGAAGGTCCGATTACATTATCCCAAGGCAGAAGTGAGAGCGACAACGAAGAGGTGTCCATTCTCGATGATAGGGCATTCGGCGACATAAATGCCGATGGCAAAGAAGATTCCGTTATCCTGCTTGCCCGCTCGGGTGGTGGCTCGGGAGTCTTCGTCTACGCGGCGGCATACGTTTCCGGCCCGGTAAATTACAAAGGTACGAACGCCGTCTTCCTCGGCGACCGTATCGCTCCGCAATCAATTTCCATAGCTAATGGAGCCGTAACGGTGCGCTTCCTCGACCGCCGGGATGACGAGCCTTACGCCGCCGAACCGACCGTCCCAACCGCCAAAGTGTTCGTCTACCAAGGTGGAGAACTTGTGGAGAAGTAAAATACGTGCTTTAATTGACGCCTATCCGCCGCAAGGCGGTTTCAATATGGAAATCAGGAACATAGCGATTATTGCTCACGTTGACCACGGGAAGACTACTCTGACCGATGCTTTGATGCGTCAGACCGGCATGGTCGAAGAAGGTGTTTCTATGGATAGTAACGCTCTTGAGCTCGAGCGCGGCATTACCATTTACTCCAAGAACACATCAATCTTTTATAAAGACACGAAAATCAATATCGTCGACACGCCCGGGCACTCCGACTTCGGCTCCGAGGTCGAGCGAGTGCTACGTTCTATTGATACAGTGCTTCTGGTAGTTGACGCGCAGGAAGGGCCGATGCCGCAGACAAGATTCGTTTTGAAGAAGTCGCTCGAGCTCGGCCTTAAACCTATCGTCATCATAAATAAAATTGATAAACCGGCAGCCCGCCCCGAGATAGTGCACGAAATGGTTCTCGAACTTTTCCTCGAACTCGGCGCGAACAACGAGCAGATAGACTTCCCTACCGTCTATGCTATTGGGCGAGAGGGCGTGGCGAAAATGAACCTCGCCGACGAAGCGAAGGACCTTACCCCAATTCTCGACACGGTTCTTGAACATGTGCCCTCCGCCTCCGCCAAGGCTTCGGCGGACAAGCCAGCCTTACTGCAACCGTTTAACTTGGCCTACGACAACTTCCTCGGACGCTTGGCTATCGCGAGAATTTATCAAGGAGTTCTTAAATCCGGTTCGGATGTGTGGGTGAAGAAGCATAGTGGAGAGGAATACAAAGGCAAGATCACTAAGCTCTTCTCCTTCTCCGGCATCAACCGCGTAGAAAGTGAGGAGGCGGTGGCTGGAGATATTTGCATGATTGCCGGACTCTCCGACATCTATATCGGCGACACAGTTTCCGGCACGGAAGAATTCGAAATCTTGCCGGCTATCAATATCGATGAACCGACCATCTCCCTCAACTTCCTTGTCAACAACTCCCCCTTCGCCGGACGCGAAGGAAAATTTGTAACAGGACGACAAATCCGCGAGAGACTTGAACGAGAACTTGAAGTGAATGTCGGGCTCAAAGTCGATTTTTCCACAAGCGACTTCTATACGGTTTATGGTCGAGGGGAACTCCACATCGCCATCCTCTGTGAGAATATGCGCCGAGAAGGCTTCGAACTCCAAGTGTCCCAACCTCACGTTATCTACAAAGAAACGAATGGCGAGAAAACAGAACCATTTGAAGAAGTACTGGTCGACGTGCCCGAAGAGATGAGCGGCTCTATCATCTCTTCGCTCACCGTCCGCAAAGGACAGCTCATGGATATGAAGACCGAGGATGGACAGACCAGGCTTACCTTCGAAGTACCGACCCGAGGGCTCCTCGGCTACAGAGGACAGTTCATCGTCACGACCAAGGGTCTTGGCATACTGTCCTCCCGCTTCACCGCTTTCAAAAAATATGCCGGAGAAATAGACCATAAGGATGTGGGAGCGATGATATCGATGGAGAAGGGTAAGTGCCTCGCCTTCTCTCTCGACAATCTGCAACAGAGAGGTGTGCTCTACGCCGAGCCAGGCGATGAGGTATACGCGGGGCAAGTGATAGGCAACACATCTAAAGGCGAAGATATTTATGTAAACCCAACCAAAGGCAAACAGCTTACCAACATGCGCGCCTCGGGCTCCGACGAAGGCATTTTCCTCGTGCCGGCTTTTAAACTTTCAATCGAACGCGCCATGGAGATTATGAATGACGACGAATATATAGAAATTACCCCCTCCTCCGTCCGCCTGCGCAAGGTTTTCCTCACTCAGCAAGAACGAAACAAGGCACAGAGAAAATAACTAGCTGTTAGAGGCTAGGTGCTAGGGACTAGCCTTGTTTTAAGCCATATTTTTGATATTTAAATTTGGAAGTTGAATGTGCCAAAAAAGTGCTTGACAAATATATTGAAGTGTGCTAAGCTGAAAAAAGCACCTTGATATATTTCTCGGCAGCGACTTGGTTGGAAAAGTTCTTACCAAGTCGCTGCTGAGACAGTGGCCGTCTGAGAATATTATCAGATGCTCTCCTTGACGGAGGGACAAATGGCAAAACGGCTTTCGATCGTGGAGCATGTCTCGCTCGCAGAGCGGATGGCGCAGGACATTCTGCGCGCCACTTTCGGGCGGGACCTGGCGTGGCACCGGCGCGACTATGTGATGGGAGACTTGCCGGCAGACGGCAAGTCCATCCGCAAGGAGGTACAGATCCTCCTGCGTACTGACCACCCGGAAGGTCATGGCTTCGCAGAGTTTTTCATCGTCTGCGAAGTCGCAAAACCGGGATTTGGGCTCCCCGGCGAGTGGGAACGACGGTCGGTGGAAATCACCAACCCGCCCGCCTACGCCCAGCGTTTCGTGTACAACGGTTGTCTCGTGGTGAAAGTGTCGTAAACAAGTACTGCCTTGATGGCAGTAGCCAGCGACGAGGAGTTGCTGGTAATCCTGAGACAGGAGTCGTTATGGTGTTGCTTTTCGGACAGTTCTTTTGTTTGCTGTTCATATTGGGATGTTTTCTGGCACGAATACCAGAAGACAAAAACCAGTTTGGGCAGTGGGTCGCGGGGGTCGAATTTTTCGGGACCCTTGCGGTCCTATGGTTCATATTCCTGCTAGTTGCCGCCTACAACCGCGGGTTTGAGGCTGGCCAAAAAGTTAGGTAAATCGACGGACTGATTCAGCATCGCGCTGGGTCGGTCCGTTCTCTATTTATGCAACTCTTTTACATTCAATTACTAAGTGGGGAAGATTGTGGCACGTTTTTTCGTTTGCTTAATTTTTCCCAAATACATAATAACAATGCTATAACTGGCTTATTATGTATACGTTATTATTGTGCGACCGCATAAAAGTAACGTATTGGGTAAATTGAGATTGATTTAGGATTTAGTGCTTAGGATTTAGGATTTGTTATACTATCCGTATGTCAAAACTTTCAACAGAGCCCTATAAGGGCGTGCAGGACTTCTATCCGGAAGATATGGTTGTCCAGAATCATATCTTCGATGTTTGGCGAAGGGTCGCTGAGAAGTTCGGTTACGTCGAGTACAGCGCTTCTCCTCTGGAACCAACCGAACTCTACACCGAGAAATCGGGCGATGAGATTGTAAACCAGCAAACATTCACCTTCATCGACCGAGGTGGACGCTCTGTTACGCTGCGTCCGGAAATGACGCCGACACTCGCCCGCATGGTGGCAGCCAGAAGGCGTGAACTGAAGTTCCCTCTCCGCTGGTACTCGATACCAAACCTCTTCCGCTATGAGAAGCCGCAGCGCGGCAGAAGGCGCGAACACTACCAGCTCAACGTGGACCTCCTGGGTATCGCCGACACGAGCGCGGACCTTGAGGTCATCACTCTCGCTTACGAGATTATGAAAGAATTCGGTGCCAAAGACGAGCTATTTGAATTCCGTCTCAATTTCCCAACAGGAAGCATAGACGAACTCAAAGATTTCCAAGCGAAACTCGCGGAAAAAGGCATCAAAAATACGAAAACTGACGAGACACTTGCCCGCGGACAGGCGTACTATACGGGCATTGTCTTCGAAATGTTCGACACTGACCCAGCTAATCCTCGCGCTCTCTGCGGCGGCGGGCGATATGATAATTTGCTCGAACTTTTCGACGCTGATCCCGTGCCGGCGGTCGGCTTCGGCTGGGGTGATATTACTCTGAGAGATTTTCTCGAAACACACGGGCTTTTGCCGAAATAACGGGATGCGAAAAATAGTTTTCGACATAGAAACTTCAAATATCTTCAGCGATGTGGGTTCAAGCGACCCTGCCGATCTTGATATTGCCGTCGTGGGCATACACGATTCCGAGACGGACACTCTGTCCTCCTTCACCCAAGTCGAGTTCGCGAAGCTATGGCCGATACTTGAGCGCGCGGATATGCTTATAGGCTTCTACTCGGAACATTTTGACCTACCGCTCCTCAATAAATACTATCCGGGCGACCTTTCGAAAATAAAACACCTCGATATTTTGAAAGAAATCAGGAAGCAATACGGTCGTGGCATGAAGCTCGACCAACTTGCCGAGGGGACACTCGGCAAGAACAAATCCGGACACGGACTCGAGGCCACAAAGTGGTGGAAAGAGGGTGAGTACGACAAAGTGAAGAGCTACTGTCTCGACGACGTGAAGATTACCAAAGAAATTTACGATTTCGCCATGGCGAACCAGAAGCTAATGTTTAAAGAAGGTGGCCAGCTACGAGAATTCAAGCTCGACACGTCGGACTGGGAAACCCCCGGAGACAATAAAATGAATTTCTCCTTGCCGTTTTGACTATGGCGGCTTATGTTATAATTCACAAACTATGGAAGAACCGTTAAACAAATTTACCATCCCACTCGCAATAGTGGCGGCGGGGGCGCTTATTGCTGGCGCGGTTTACTTTGGCGGCGAGAAGCCGCAGAACTATGCGGAACGTACGCCAAATAATGCTGAAGTAGAAGTGCCGGCGGTGACAGCGCAAGACCATTATCTCGGGAGCAGAAGCGCGAAAGTGATAATAGTCGAATACTCCGATACCGAATGCCCATTCTGCAAAGTATTCCATTACACCATGAAAGATATTATGAATTCTTACGGCAACGATGTGGCATGGGTCTTCCGCCAACTCCCCATCCCCCAGCTCCATTCTAAAGCGATAAAGGAAGCGGAAGCAACCGAATGCGCGGCGGAACTTGGAGGAAACCAGGCCTTCTGGAACTATCTTGACGAACTTTTCCGCACCACGCCTTCAAACGACGGACTTGACCCTGCGGAATTACCGAGAATTGCCGGAACGATAGGGCTCGATGTACCCTCCTTCAATACTTGTCTCGCGAGTGGCAAATACACCGAAATAATCAAGAGTGGTGTAGAGGAAAGTTATAAAGCTGGAGTACCTTTGGCTACTCCATACTCTATAATCCTCGACCAAGACGGCAAGGTGAAAGGAACCATAAAGGGCGCCGAACCAATTGAAAGCGTCAAAGTGAAGCTTGACGCGCTTCTCAAATAGCGTCACGATACCAATCTACGAATAATTCGACGAATGAAACGAATGGGAGAGACAAGTATAATTAGTCCATGGTTGAAATCATTCATAAGGAAATCTCTTATAGGATAGGCGGTTTACTGTTCAAGGTTCATAACGAACTAGGTCGATATTGCAGAGAAAAACAGTATGGTGACGCACTTGAAAAACTACTTAAATCCGAGGGTATACCATTTAAACGAGAAGAAATAGCTTCTGTAGAAATGATTGAAAATAAAAATACAAATAAAGTAGATTTCATTGTCGATGATAAAGTGATCCTTGAGCTGAAGGCAAAACCTTTTGTGCTAAAGGAAGACTATTACCAAACGCAGAAATACCTACAGGCAAGTGGCCACAAACTAGGGTTAATTGTGAATTTTAGAAATAAGTACCTGAAACCTATTCGTATAATTCGCATGAATTCGTAGATTAGTATCGCGATTATGTTATCGAAAACTAATTACATAATCTGGCGGGATTGCCATAAGAATGCCTGGCTCAAAATACACAAGCCGGATATTTATTATGCAAACGAGCTCTCGGAGTTCGAGAAGCAGATTATAGAGACCGGAAACGAAGTGGACTTGCTCGCGAGAAGCCTCATGCCCTCTGCCGAGTTCCAGAAGAAATTCGAAGCTGACGGTTATTTGGCTATTACCGACATTTTGCACCCTTCGACAAGCTCAGAGCAAGTTAATTTATATGAAGTCAAGGCGACAAATGAAATAGATAAGAAGACTCATCTTCACGACTTAACTTTCCAATACATTGTGTTGAAACGCGCGGGATTGGAGGTAGAAAGCGCCAATCTTATACACTTGAACTCGGAATACGTGCGAGAAGGCGAGCTCGAACTCACAAAACTTTTCGTCACAGAGGATATGACGGAGACGGTGAAGGAGATGACCGAGGAAGTGGCGGCGGAAATGCAACTTGCCAAAAAATATCTCTCGCAGAAAGATGAGCCGAAGGGACCGTGCGATTGCATATACAAAGGCCGCTCGGCTCACTGCACGACATTCCATTACTCGAACCCGGACATACCGGAATACGGCGTGCATGACCTCGCCCGCATAGGCAACAGCAAAGCCAAACTCACTGAGCTCGTGGACGGAAACAAGTTTAGACTCGAAGACGTGCCAGAAGGCTTGAAACTCTCCGACATACAGAAAAATCAGATATGGACGTATCTCAATGACCGCGTAATTATTTCTCGAGAAAATATCTCGGAGGAACTGGATGGGCTCGAGTTTCCACTCTACTTCCTCGACTATGAGACATTCCCAGCGGCCATTCCCCGCTTCGATGGCTTCTCGCCGTATAATCAAATTCCTTTCCAATATTCTCTTCATATCTTGAAGAACACGGAAGATGAACCGGAACACAAAGATTTTCTATACACCGAGAAGAATGACCCGAGCGAAGCATTCGTAAAATCTCTGCAATCGCACATCGGCCCGAAGGGCTCGGTAATCGTCTGGCACAAAGATTTCGAATGCGGGAGAAACGATGAACTGGCAAGCCGCATCCCCTCTTCCAAACAATTCTTCGACAATATCAAAGAGAGAATCTACGACCTCGAAGTCATTTTCAAAAAACAGCACCACGTGCACAAAGATTACAAAGGCTCATCTTCTATCAAAAAAGTTCTGCCGGTCCTCGTCCCCTCTCTCAAATATGACGACCTGCCTATCAAAGAAGGTGGCACCGCGGCGGAGACGTGGAATAAGCTTGTAGCTAACAGTTTGCAGCTTGCAGAAGATGAAAAAGAAGAAATTATCCGAAACCTGCTCGAATACTGCAAGCTCGACACTTACGCTATGTATGCCATTTGGAAAGAGCTATCTTCGCTCGTTACATAGGCCTTGCCTATGTAAAGTTCGTATACATCAAACCCTTGTTTCTAGGCTTATTTTAATGAAGTGGAGAAAGTGCTTGACAAATAGAATGGAGTATGCTAAACTTAAGGAGTGGTATAATAGTGTGGTTGGTCCACCTGCAGGCGATGAACAAATCGCTTGGGATGGGCCAACCACCGCCGTTGATGCAACCGCATCGACGTTTTTTATTTTAATACCCCCTCAATCTATCAATCTTTTCATGTTGCCTTATCTTCTCATGCGCTTTGGCTTCGATTTGGCGAATGCGTTCGCGAGTGACGCCGAAGACACGACCGACTTCTTCAAGTGTGTGAGTATAGCCATCAAGCAGACCGTGGCGCATCTCCAGAATCTTCCTCTCTTTGGGCGGCAGGTCATTTAAAATTTCTTTGACCTGGTCGGAAACGATGCGACGCGAGGAATTCATGTCGGGCGAGAGAATCTTGTCATCAGCGAGGAAGTCTCCGAGCTTACTCTTGCCATCATCGCCATCCTCCCCCACCGGAGATTCGAGGGATACTGTGGATTGGTCGATTTTCTCTATCTGGTAAATCTTGTCCACGTCGAGATTCATCTCCATGGCAATTTCTTCCTGCAAGGGCTCACGACCGAGGTCTTGAGTGAGACGACGGACAACTTGTTTGTATTTGGCGATAGTTTCCACCATGTGCACCGGCACGCGGATGGTGCGACTCTGGTCGGCAAGAGCGCGGGTAATGGCCTGGCGAATCCACCATGTGGCATATGTCGAGAATTTGAACCCCTTGGTCCAGTCGAATTTCTCCACCGCCTTGTGGAGGCCTAAATTTCCTTCCTGGATGAGGTCGAGAAGCGTAAGGTCGGGACTACGGTTCGCATACTTCTTGGCGATGGAGACTACCAAACGCAGGTTTGCCTTCATGAGCAAATTCTTGGCATCGAGGTCGCCCTTCTCGATGCGGCGAGCCAACTCCTTCTCCATCGAGCCGGCAATAAGCGGATACTGACCGATTTCCCGCAAATACATTTGGATTGAATCGTAGGAAGAATCGGAGCGTGAATAGGCATACTTACTCTTCGGCTCTTCTTCCGGAATCTCGAGAAGTCCTCCGCCCTCAAGCACGTCTATGCCGAGCTTAGCGAGTTTCTCATAGAGCTCGTCGAGGAACATGATGTCAGTTTCGATGGTCGGGAATTCGCGCAAAATCTCGTCATAGGTGACGAAGCCACGCTCCTTGCCGCGAGCAATCAGACGTTCCGTTCTCAACGCGTCGTCAACCTTCTTCTTGGTATTCTTCGTCTTCGGCTTCTTGGCCGGTTTCTTCTTAGAAATTTTGTTTACTCTTTTTTTGAGAGTTTTTTTGCCTTTCTTATTCTTTTGTGTTTTCTTCTTTGTCATGAAAAACTGTTTTATATTCTACACCTCTTTCCTTATTTCCAGCGCTCTTATCTCGCCATGAAGCTCTTTGACGCGCCTGGCCAGTTCCTCTACCCTCTCATTGTCCTTAGACGTTTCGGCGGCAGACAATGATACAAGCACGGCGCCGAGCTCATCCTTGATAATCTCCTGCGCGAGATTGTTCTCAAGTTCCGCTTCTTCCTTCTTGAAGTCCGTGTCTTCCGATACCTCCTTCAACCACAATCTCACTTCGCTTAGTCTTTCTTGTAATTGCTCTTTCCTATTCTTTACTTCACTGACCCCCTCTGAAAAGGCATCCCATGCCTTTTCAGCCCCCTTGGCAGGGGGAGAAATTTTTACCCGCTTCAAATCCTCCCACACAATGTCCTCTTTGATGCCTGTTCTCTTGGCGATGAGTGAGACGAAATGCGAACGCTCTATCGAGCTCTCGAGAAGCACTATGAGCGGCAAAATTTTCTTCTCTATGAGCTTGCCTAACTTCCTGTGGTCTGGCTCGCTCTCGAGCGCCAAGTCAAGAAAGTGCTCTATGGCTGGCTTGGATTGGCGTAAGACTTCCTTCCATCTTGTCGCATCATCCTTTGCCACCTCGGCCGGATCTTCCCCTTCCGGCAATCTGGCAATCTTTGCCTCAAGGCCCATTGATAAGGCAAGTTCCGTTGCCTTATCTGCGGCGGCGGCGCCGGCCTTGTCTCCGTCAAACGCAAGAATGATTCTTTTCGAAAGTTTCTTAAGACGCTCAAGGTGCGCGGCGGTAAATGCTGTTCCAGACGATGCGATAGCATTGTCAATTCCGACTTGATGCGACATTACCAAGTCTATTTGTCCTTCCACCAAGACGGCGTAGTCCTTGCGACGAATTTTCTCCTTGGCTTTGTCGAGACCATAGAGCACTTCATGTTTCTTGAAGACAACTGTATCCGGACTGTTGAGATACTTCGGCTCGGACTCTTTCGCCAGCGCGCGGCCGGAGAAGGCGACGACTTGGCCGGAAGAATCTTTGAGCGGGAAAATGAGCCTGTCGCGGAAGACGTCATATGGCTGACGTAGCTGCGGGGCAGCTGCGTCAGAACCAACGGGCACTTTTTTGATTAACCCAGCCTTGAGAAGAATCTCCTCGCCATATCCCCTCTCAAGCATATGAGCATAAAGCGAGCGCCACTCGGCCGGCGCGTAGCCAAGACGCCAGTCCTTCACAGACCCATCGCTTATACCTCTCAACGCCAGATATTTGCGAGCAGCATCATTTTCTTTCAACTGCGTTTCAAAGAACTGTGTTGCATCCTCGAGAGCGAGAAAGATTTTCTCTTTCTCGGAGTGCTCGGCGATGCTCTGCGGCGTGCGGCGTTTGAGCTCAACTCCGGCCCTGTCGGCAAGAATCTTCAGCGCCTCTTTGAAGTCAACGCCCTCGGACTGCTCAACGAAAGTGAAGATATCGCCCTTCGCGCCACAGCCGAAACAATAATAGCTCTGGCGCGCCGGCGAGACGAAGAACGACGGCGTTTTCTCGCTGTGGAAGGGACATCGCGCTTTGAAGCTCTGGCCCGCTTTCTCAAGTTTGACGTATCCCCCGACAACCTCGGCTATATCTAGCCGTTCTTTGATAGTTTCGACATCGCCTCCCATATGAGTTTTTCTTTATAACCGCCTTTGAAGCTGGTTCCGGCCGGAATTAGGCGACCGATAATGACATTCTCTTTGAGACCGACGAGCTTATCCTCCACTCCCTTGATGGAGGCCTGGATGAGGACGCGTGGAGTGTGCTGGAAGGATGCAGCCGAGAGAAAGCTTGCTCTCGAGAGCGACACCTCCGTGATGCCCATGATAACGGCATCGGCTTTGGCCTCTTCGAGTCCCTTCTCCTTCAGAGCGACATTTGCCTCGATAAGCTCGGATACTTCTATGACATCACCTCTGGTGAAACGGCTGCCACCGGACTCCTTAATTCTCCTTCTCGAGAACATCTGGCGCACGATGAGCTCGATATGCTTTCTCGACACCGCGGCGCCCTGAAGTTCGTAGAGCTTGGAAACTTCGTGAATAATGTAATTCTCCGTTTTCTCCCTGCCGGCGTAGCGGAAGAGTTCGTCAAGATCCGCCGAGCCATCGGTAATAATTTCGCCCTTGGCCACTTTCTGCCCAGGGCGGACAAGAATGCTTCGGAGCGCGGAGACGGCATACTCATTGTCGAGCTTCTTTCCCTTCACCTCGCCGGCTTCGGGAGTTATAACTATGAGACGCTCGGAGTCTAGAGGCTTAATTTCGGTTACAACGCCATCAATGTGACTGACTATCGCCGGCACCTTAGGCTTCCTCTTCTCGAAGATTTCTTCGACGCGGGGAAGACCGGCGGTAATGTCTCCGCCCGCGGACGCAATGCCTCCCTGGTGGAAAGTACGCATCGTAAGCTGCGTGCCCGGCTCGCCAATGGCTTGCGCGGCGACCGTGCCTACGGCTTCGCCGAGTTCAATGACTTTGTTGTTACCGAGATCGGCGCCGTAGCACTTGACGCAAACACCATGGATAGATTTGCAGCCCAAGGGCGAACGGACCACGACGGACTCAATCTTGGTCAAGTCAGCGGCTATAGCGTCGGCCTTGGTTACGAAGTGCCCGCGCTTGAATAAAACCTCACCCTTGCCCTCTCCTAATTTAGGAGAGGGTTGGGAGAGGTCGGCGGCGAGATAGCGCCCCTTGATGCTCTTTGAGAGTGGAATCTCTATGCCTGAAGCGGTTTTCCTGTAAATAGTAGTGCCCTCCTTGGTACCACAGTCCTCCTCGGCTACGATTTCATCCTGCGCGACATCGAAGAGACGACGAGTAAGATAACCGGCCTTGGCGGTGTTGAGCGCCGTGTCAGTTAGGCCTTTTCTCGATCCGTGAGTGGTGATGAAGTATTCAAGCGGCGTGAGTCCTTCCTTGTAGTTGGAAGTAATTGGGAACTCAAGTGCGTCTCCGGAGACATTCTGGATGATACCCTTCATGCCGGCCATCTGGTTTAGGTTTCCAAGAGAACCTCTGGCACCGGAATACGTCATGTCGTAGACGGAATCCTTTTTGTCTAAAGTCCCAGGAATAAGCTTCTCCACTTCGCCTCTCACTCCCTGCCAGATTTCAACCGAACGCGCGATGCGCTCCTGCTCGGAAAGTAAGCCTTCGTGATACTGGGTGACCACCTCAGCCACCGTCTTCTTGCCGGCCTCGATGATAGCTTTCTTGCCAGCGGGAATCTTGACGTCGGTGAGTCCCCAAGTAACGCCGGATTGCGTGGCATAGCGGAAACCGAAAGACTTAATCTTGTCCATGATGGCGGGAATGTTCTCTATGCCGTAGTGTTCGATAAGGTCATCGATAAGCTCGCTTACCTTCTTCCTCTCCATCTCGTGGTTTTGGTATGGATAATCTTTCGGCAAAACCGCGTTGAAGAGAAGACGGCCCACGGAGGTCTCGAAGATTTTGCCATCGAAATTTTTGTATCTCTCGGTATTTGAAGGCAGAACGTGAATCTTGGCCCTCAAACCGACGGCATCAAAGTCATACGCCAGAATGGCACTGTTTGGGCTCGAGTAGAAGCGTCCTTCGCCCTTCTCTCCGGGAATTATTCTAGTCATCCAGTAAGTGCCAAGCACGATATCGAGAAGCTTCGCCACGAGAGTGGGTTCGCCATTGCCCGGCTTCAAAATATTTTTGTCCGCGGCCATGACAAGCCTGGCTTCCGCCTGCGCTTCTTCGGAGAGAGGCACATGCACCGCCATCTGGTCTCCGTCGAAGTCCGCGTTGAACGCTGTGCAGACGAGAGGATGCAACTGGATGGCATTGCCCTCGATAAGAACCGGCTGAAATGCCTGAATGCCGAGGCGGTGAAGCGTCGGGGCACGGTTTAATAGCACGTACTTGCCACGAATGACGTCTTCGAGAATGGCCCAAACTTCCGGAATAGCGTCCTCGATTAGGCGACGCGCGCCGGGAATGTTGTAAGCCAACTCTCGCTTGAGAAGCTCGGAGATGATGAATGGCTTGAAGAGCTCAAGCGCCATATGCTTGGGCAATCCACATTGGTGAAGCTTCAAGTCCGGACCAACAACGATGACGGAACGGCCGGAATAATCCACGCGCTTGCCGAGAAGATTCTGGCGGAAGAGTCCACGCTTGCCCTTGAGGTTATCCGAAAGGGACTTCAGCGGCCGACGCTGAGACTGATTGCCGGCAATAGATGAGTGGCGAATGGTGTTGTCTATAAGAGCATCAACCGCTTCTTGGAGAATTCTCTTCTCGTTTCTTAAAATAACATCCGGAGCGTTAATCTCCTTCAATTTCTTCAGACGATTATTTCTGTTGATGACACGGCGGTAGAGATCGTTTACGTCGGAAGTGGCGTATCGACCACCATCGAGAGGCACCATGGGGCGAATGGCCGGAGGAATGACCGGCACGCGGATAAGGAACATCCACTCCGGGCGAATGGAGGAATTGAGCATCCATTGCACGGTTGAGAGACGTTTGTTGAGGCGCACAAGTTCGGTCGAAGGAGCTTTTTCGATATCGGCTTCGAGCTCTTTCAAAAGCTTCTTGAGGTCGATATTCTTCAATATGTTGTAGATGGCCTCGGCGCCGATGCCTGCTTCGAAGATAGTCGGATACTTGACGCTTGAGCGATGATACTCGACTTCGTTTAGCACCTTACCCGGAATCAATGACTCGATGTCGCGCTTGGTTGCTAACGCAAGCTCCTTTAAAGCGGTCTTCGATTTTTCATCCTGAAGCGCTTTGAACTTGGACTTGAATTCGGAATCAAGGTCTCTCAACACACGCGACTTCTCTTCCTCGGAAACTGAGGTAACGATGTAGCCCGCGAAATAGATGACTTTCTCGAGTTCGGCAACCGGAATGCCCATGACAAGGGAAATCCTCGAAGGCACGTTCTTCAAAAACCAGACGTGGGAAACGGGTGAAGCGAGCTCGATATGGCCCATGCGCTCGCGGCGAACAATAGAACGCGTAATCTCAACACCACACTTCTCGCAAACAATGCCCTTGTAGCGAATGCCCCTATACTTGCCGCAATAACACTCAAAATCCCGGTCTGGACCGAAAATCTTCTCATCAAAGAGACCGTTTCTCTCGCTTCGCTGAGTCCTGTAGTTGATGGTCTCCGGCTTGGTGACTTCGCCGAAGGACCATTCCTTGATACGCTCTGGAGACGCAAGTTTGATAGAGATGGCATCGAAGTGGGTTTGTTCTGGCCCGGTATTTTTGTAATTGGTCATATTATGATTGTGGATTATCATTCTCCTTCTTAAGCTCGATATCGAGAGAAAGACCTCGCAGATTGTTCAAAAGCACGTTAAACGATGCCGGCAAATGCGGCTCGGGTATCTTCTCGCCCTTGACTATGGCATCGAAAGCGGCGGAGCGGCCAAGGATGTCGTCGGACTTTATGGTCAACATTTCCCGCAATGTATAGCTAGCGCCATGGCCCAAGAGCGCCCAGACTTCCATTTCTCCGAAGCGTTGGCCTCCATTCTGTGCCTTGCCCCCGAGAGGTTGTTGGGTGATGAGCGAGTAGGGACCAATTGAGCGCATGTGGATTTTGTCCTCGACCATGTGGTGAAGCTTCATCACGTACATGTAGCCGATGGCGATATCTTGGTCGAAAGATTCTCCGGTGCGACCGTCGAAGAGTTTGGTCTTACCCGTCTTTGGTAAACCGGACTTTACCAGCTCTTCTTGAATTTCCTCTTCGGTAGCGCCGGTAAAGGGTGGCACTATAGCCTGATAATTCAAAGTATTGGCGGCGTAGCCCAAATGCATTTCGAGAATCTGACCAAGGTTCATTCTCGACGGCACGCCAAGCGGAGTAAGAATGACGTCTATCGGCGTGCCGTCGGCCATGTAAGGCATGTCCTCGACCGGCAGAATCTTGGAAATAACACCCTTATTGCCGTGGCGACCGGCAAGCTTGTCGCCTACTGATACGTTTCTTAGCTGAGCAATCTGGATATGGATTTGTTTAAGAATTCCGGAATCGAGTTTGTCGCCCTTCTCTCTGGAGAATACCTGCACGGCGATTACGCGACCTCGCGTCCCGGCATCCACCCGTTTGGAAGTATCTTTAACATCTCGAGCTTTCTCGCCGAAGAGAGACCTGAGCAAGCGCTCTTCGGGAGTAAGCTGGCTCTCGCCCTTCGGCGTAATCTTGCCGACGAGAATGTCGCCAGGACGCACCTCGGCGCCAACGCGGATGATACCATCTTCGGCCAAGTTCTTGAGCTTCGACTCACCTACGTTAGGAATATCGCAGGTGGTCATCTCCGGACCAAGCTTGGTATCACGAACATTGATAGTGAACTCTCTGATGTCGATGGATGTAAACTTGCTTTTCTCCACCAAGCGCTCGGAAATAATGATGGCGTCTTCATAATTGGCGCCGGACCAGCTCATGAAGGCAACAAGAACATTCTGCCCGACGGCCATCTGACCGCGATCGGAAGAAGAGGTATCGGCGAGAACCATCCCCTTCTTAATCTTCTGTCCCAGCTCGACCGACGGACGCTGATGAAAGGCGGTGAAGCCATTGGTCATGGAGAAATTGACGAGAGTAAACTTATGTTCTTTGTCCTTGATATCCTTGACGGTAATACCTCTGGCATCAACCGCCGAAACAATGCCATCTATCGGAGAGAAAAGCACTCTGCCTGTGTCGCGAATGGCAACCTCCTCGACTCCTGTAGCCACAAGCGGCGCTTCCGGTAAAATGCACGGGGTGGCCTGCTTCTGCATGTTCGATCCCATGAGCGCGCGGTTGGCATCGTCATGGTTTAGGAACGGAATCATGGAAGTGGCGATGGAAAAAGCCTGGTTGGTGGCGACATCTATATAATGCACCGACTTCTTCGGCACGGTGGTCGGCGTACCCTTGTGCCTGACTTCTACCAACTCTACTGAAATGACATTGTTCTCGACCGGTGTCGCGGCGTGAGCGATATTGAATTCTTCTTCTTCAAGAGCGTTCAGGAATTTAATCTCGCCGGTAATCTTGCCTTCCTTGACCACGGCATAGGGCGTTTCGATCATGCCGAATTCGTTCACTCTCGCGTGGGAAGCTAGACGGAGAATGAGACCGATGTTCGGACCTTCGGGAGTCTGTATCGGGCAAAGCCTGCCATAGTGCGAGGGATGGACATCGCGAACTTCGTAGCCGGCGCGGGCACGGTTGAGACCGCCCGGACCCAAAGCGGAAACGGTGCGAAGATGCTCAAGCTCCTCAAGCGCGTTCGTCTGCTGCATGAATTGGGAAAGCTGGTTGGTGGTGAAAAATTCCTTCATTCTCGCCTGCAAAGGTTTCGGAGAAATGAAGTTTACCGGCAGAGTGACATCAGTATCGATGGTGGACATTCTGTTCTGGATATTCCTCTTAATTTGCGCCATGCCCACGCGAATCTTCTGCTGGAAAAGCTCGCCGACAAAACGGACTCGGCGACTGCCAAGATGGTCGATGTCGTCCTCAAGCGAACCGGGAGTGACATTGAGATGAACAACGTGAGAAAGAATAGTGACGATGTCCTGAAGAGAGAGCGTGCGTCGGTCAATCTCTTTCGCCGAATCCTTCATGCCGAAGCGATTGTTGAAGCGAAAACGACCAACGCGGGATAGGTCGTAGCGGTCCTTATCGAAGATGGTCTTGACGAATTCCTTGGCATTCTCGGCGGCGGCCAAGTCGCCGTCTCGCAGACGTCTGTGAATCTCGATAGCAGCCTCGTCGACCGTAGTGGTATGGTCCTTGGCGAGAGTCTTCTCTATGAAATGTTTGGCTTCCGGCTCGTCGGCGAAGAGAGTGAGAATCTTGTCATTGGTGGCGATACCGAAGGCGCGTAGGAGAGTCGTAATCGGGAACTTCCTCTTCCTATCTATCCTCACGTATATGACACCGTCGATATCGGTCTCGATCTCTATCCATGCGCCACGGCCGGGAATAATCTTAGCGCCGAAGGTCTTCTTGCCCTTGATTTCCTGTGAAGTAAACGAAACGCCCGTTGAGCGGGCGAGTTGAGGCACAACAACGCGTTCTATGCCGGAAATGATGAAGGTGCCGTGGTTGGTCATCAAAGGCAGGTCGGCCATGAAGATTTCCTGCTCCTTCTCCGTGCCCATAATGAGGTTCGCGAGCTTGACCCTTACCTTAAGAGACGCTTCGTAGGAAAGCTTCCTAACCTTGGCGGTGTACTCATCTATCTTCGGCTCGGCGAGCTCGAAGGAAACGAAGTCGAGGCGGAATTTCCTCTCGGAAAAATCCTTGATGGAAGAGAACTCGTCGAAAACTTCTTTCAATCCCTTCTCCACCAGCCATTTGAAAGATTCGACCTGGGAAATGACCAGGTTCGGTGGAGTGGCGAGAGATTCGCGAAAGCGGCCGAAATACTTCTTTACCCTTTTGGTTTCGGTGGGAGTTGTAGCCATGGCGCAAAAATTCGAAGCACGAATCATTTCGCGCTTCTCAAATGAAGTTAGATTATTAAAGTCTGGTATTCAAAATGCGAAGAATGCCTAGCCCGGGACACCTTCGTTTTCAGCCATAACTCAATCGAGTCGAAGTTGTTGCATCGTACTCTAAGACGTTTTTGCTGTCAAGTGCTTGTGGCTGACAAAAGTATGCTTTTGTCCCCCATCTACCCACAGGATATCCCCACCCCCTCCTGCACCTCCCCCTTGGCAGGGTGAGGTCATACGTTACTTTTGTGCGACCGCATAAAAATAACGTATACAATATTATTGGCCTATAGGCAGATTAAATCGTATCTTTGAAAATGAAAAGGCCATCACGAGATGCGACAGCCTTATTAATAAACGAGTGGGAGCCCTCTAACAACATGTCGCCGGGCTCCCCAAAAGCGACTTTCCATGAACGGACCCGGTCCACACCGCTTTACTGCGCCCTACTGGAAACTCCCTCACCCCTCGTTCACTGGGGCTTATTGGGAACCGGCGCCTATGTCGCGCTGCGGACTGGGTCTTTTACTATCCTAGCACAACCAGTACTTATTGTCAAGCAATTTCTTATTTTCTTTTTTGAATATCAAAAATATGGCTTAATTAAGCCTTTTTTCTGGACTGCTTCCAAATTTCGATTTTTGCTTTATGACCAGACAAGAGAATTTTGGGCACTTTGTAAGACTTATTCTTATATTTGAAAATTTCCGGGCGGGTGTAGACGTCCGGGGAGGCAACGCGGCGTTCTTCGAGAGAATCCATATTACCCAGAATGCCGGGCACTTGGCGAGATACGGCGTCCATGATAATCATGGCCGGCAATTCCCCTCCCGTGAGCACGAATGGTCCGACGGAAACTTCTTCCATCTTGAAAACTCTCTTCACCCTCGCGTCGATTCCTTCGTATCGGCCACACACCAAAATAATATTTTTGTATTTTTTCGCGGCTTTTTTGGCATAAGTATTATCAAACTGCTTCCCTGACGGTGATAACCAGATTATTTTTGTGCTTTGGTTCCTGGGTTTTGTGCTTTTCAAAGCTTTTTCAATTGCTTTGATAACAGGCAACGCTTCAATTACTAGCCCCGGTCCACCGCCGTACGGCGGTCTGTCTACCCTCTTCCATTTATTCTCTACAAAATCACGCGGATTGTAGAAAGTTACTTTAATCTTTTTATCTTCTATCGCGCGTTTCAGAATCGATTCTCCCAAGTAAGAATCGAATGCTTTCGGGAAAAGAGTAACGATGTGGAAATTCATTACTCCAGATTCAAATCCTCTATCGCCTCATCGAGGTCGCGGGATGGCGGCGTAGAGTCACCTGTCCGGCGGGTGAAGTCCGTGGTGGGTTCATTGATTTTGAGATTGACTCTCGCGTTATGCTTCATGCCAACCACGCGGAGAAGAATGCGGATGGCCTTGGCCGTATTGCCGGCGCGACCTATAACCTTGCCCATGTCGTCCGAATGCACGTCGAGAGTCATGAGAACGCCCATCTCATCCACGGTCCTTTTTATCTTCACATCGTCGGGGTGACTGACAAGCGCCTTCACCACGTATTCTAGAAATTGTACGTCATCTATCATATCTTTTATTCGTTAAGGGTAATCTGGAACTTCCGTAAGCACTCTTCAATTATACCTGGGGTTCGGGTTCTTGTGGAGTTTCTTCGGTAATAGTAGACGTTTCGGCAGAAGGAATTTCAACCCCCTCTTGCTCCCCCTTGGCAGGGGGAGTTTCAACCGGCTCTTCCGCAATAGCAATGGGTTCAGCTGTCGGTTGTGCCGCAGGCACAGTGGAAACGTGGATTTTCTTGCCACGGATGATGCCGTGCTTGATGAGAAGGTTATTGATGCTTGCGGTCGGACCGGCGCCTCGGGCGAGCCAGTGCTTGATCCTCTCGGTATTGAAAGACTCAATCGTCTTTCGAGGATCGTAGGAGCCGAGCACCTCGCTTAAGCGACCGGACTTGGTCGAGTTCTTGGAGTCGGTCAAAACAAGCCTGAAAGACGGCTCGTGCTTGCGCCCTACTCTTTGCAACCTGATTTTTAACATTTGGCTAGATTATCACAAATTCTTCTCCGCTTCAAGGAATTCATCTAATTCGCCGTTTAGCACTTTTTCCACTTGGGCGGTTTCGACACCTGTGCGATGGTCCTTGACGAGCTTGTACGGATGGAGGACATAGGAACGGATTTGGCTCCCCCACTCTATTTGGGTTGTCTTTGATATATACATACCCTTCTCCTTCGCCACTCTTTCTTCCTCACGGAGCTTGTAGAGCTTGGCTTCGAGCATGTGGAGTGCCATCTCCTTGTTCTGCGCCTGGCTCCGCTCGCTCTCGACGTGAACGGCTAGATTGGTCGGAATGTGGACGAGCCGCACGGCGGTTTCTCTTTTATTAACATTCTGACCTCCTGGGCCGCTGGCTCTCGAGAGTTCCACTTTCAAATCTTCCGGCGGAATCTTTATTTCTTCCGTCTTATCGAATTTCGGAATCACTTCAACCATGGAGAAAGATGTGTGGCGCTTCTGGGATGCGTTAAAGGGAGAGATGCGCACCAGGCGGTGCACGCCGGACTCGTTTTTGAGAATGCCATAGGGACCTAATCCCCCTCCGCCCCCTTTATCAAGGGGGGGTACTTCGAGGGTCACGTTCCGATATCCTCCATGATCATTCTCATTCTTGTGAATTACGGAATAATTCCATTTATTCTTTTCGAAAAGCTTCTGATACATCTCAAGCAGAATTCTCGAGAAATCCTCCGCATCGTCGCCACCAGCGCCGGAGAAGATGGTCATGATGGCGCCACCCTTGTCGTACTTGCCTACTCCCTCGAGTTCGTCTTTGAGATTCTGAAGTTCCCTTATGGAAGCTTGTGCTCGGTCTTTATCCGACCAGAAATCCGCGCCAGCCATGGCCGCTTCGAGTTCTTCTATTTTTTCCTGGATTTCTTCTTTGGTTGCCATATGGACTGAGCCGAAGACCGGGATCGAACCGGTGGCCTGCAGTTTACGATACTGCCGCTCTACCAACTGAGCTACTTCGGCAAATTTTTCAAATATTCTCTTGCTTCTTGAGCCCTTTTGCTTGGAGCTCTATTTTCTCTACCCCTTCCTTTATTTAAAGCAGAAAAGGTAGGTAGCAACGCATCACAGTTAGGACAAATTAAACGAAGATTTCCCTCTTTGTTATTGCGCCAGTTGCCGTCTATATGATCGGCAACTAAAGGAACTTTACCAGTTTTTAAATTAACTTGCGACCATGCACACAGACAACATTTATTCCCATACTTTTTTCTTAAATACTGCTTTATCACTGTAGAAACAATCCCTAAGCTTTGTAAACCACTTATCTTGCCGGATTTCCATTTCTCGAGATAAATATTTCTCTGGTATTGCAGCTGACATTTATTACTGCAGTACTTGTACCCTGCGTAAGCAGGCTCATTGCCACACACGAGGCAGGGGGTTCGGGGTTTTTTGTAATTTGGCACACCTTCATTATACCTAAACTCTAGACCATAATCACTATTTAACCGTGGTCAACAGTTGATAACTTCTCTTGGAGCCAAGATCGGGGATCGAACCCGAGACCTCATCCTTCGCTTACACCTCTACTTCTTCGTAAGAGGGCTAGACTGTATCTTCTCCGACCTGGGTCGGAGCCCTTGTCAGTCGTTCGGGCCCTTCAAATTCTTCAGGGCCACGGTCTGAACCTTTCGGCCTTTAACCGTTATTCGGGATTCACCCCAACGTTACCGTCGGGGTGGGCAGGGTTTGCGACCCACCATGGATGTGCTCTACCAACTGAGCTATCTTGGCACGTCAAAAATACACTTTAAAAGTGTACAGAAATTCGCTTGTTTTGTCTAAAACTCTAAACAAACGGTAGCATACCGCTCTGCCAGAGAATCCAGCCGAGAATCGCGAGTACGATGATTACTATGAGTGTTTTCATTGTTTGCTATTAATTTATAATTATCGCCTCCTAATTATACTGCAAACCGAGATGATGAAGACAAGGGCAAAGAAGATGAAACCGTAGGAGCAAGTCGAGAGGCCGAGGAAACGACTCTGGAAAGTGCCGTCGAACATCCCACGCACTTCCGGATAGGCGAAGTAGCCGGAGAAGAGAACGCCGATGCCCGAGAAGAGCGTGTTAATCTTCGTCGCTTTCATGAATCTGACCTTGCCCATGATGAGCATGAGCGAAGTCAGGAAGAGTATGAGAAACAGGGCGAAGCCGAAATAACACGCCGGATAACCATAGAAGTAGGGGCAAGACTCGTTGAAAGCGCACGTTTCGGTGAAAAACTTGGTGCCACTAAGATAGCCGGAGAACAAAACACCCATTAGTGATAAAACAAAAACTGATTTCTTATATATTTGCGTAGACATGCTTATATTATATATCCAAACGGCGGAAAATTATTCCCAGAATATGAGTACAAGCGAAACAAGACCTAAGAACATTCCCGCAAGTTGCGGACTAGAAACTTTTTCCTGATACAGGAAGACCCCCAGGAGAATGGCTATAATAGCCGAGGCCAAAGAAAAAATGATGGCTCCCCTCCCCAGGCCCGAACCGTTCCTCAATGCAAATAGCCAGAACGTGTTTGCTAAGAGATAAGCTACGAGCGCGGATGATGCCAGAAACCAGCCACCCTTGATTGACCAGTTCTTGGCTAAAATATCTGCCACTAATTCGAAAAGAATAAGGATTGAAAGTGGTAAAATCCAAAGCCACATATAAGAAGTATACCAGCTATTATTCATGCTGAAAGTACAAAAAACACGGAACCTAATCCGTGTTTTTCGTGCTTTGCGCGGCCGACCGGATTTGAACCGGCAGTCTTCTCCGTGACAGGGAGACGCGTTGACCAGGTTACGCTACGGCCGCAAGCGAGGAACAGCGCGAAAGCTTGCTTGCGCATTGCTTCCGAGCGACGCGACTGTCTTTAATAAGACAGCCGCATGGTGTCGGCGGAAGGACTTGCACCTTCGACCTTGGGCTTATGAGTCCCACGCTCTAACTACCTGAGCTACGCCGACAAATGCGTTAAGTTACTATACCAGAATCATTGCTTTTCTCAAGAAAAAGAGTATAATTCTTCTCTGTCTTAAGGATAGCGGGGTGGAGAAGCAGTATCTCGGAAGGCTCATAACCTTCAGCCCCAGGTGCAAATCCTGGCCCCGCAACATTTAACGCGACTAAATTACCTCCAACTCTTTTAGAGTAGATTCGAAAAGCGTGATTACTCTTCGCGCTTCCCTTTCGGAAAGCTCAAAGTCTCCGCCGGAGTGAGCGATTCTGTTCCTTATCTTATGCGCTTCCCAGGCGGCGTCGAGCGAGAGAAAATCGCCCGGTTCAAAAGACTTGAGAATGTCACCTACCGACTCGCCCACATACCCCTTCTTCCTAAGCGCCTCCTCAAGCATAATATCCGCCTCCATGATGGCAAGCCTCCAGTCGGACTGGTGGCTGGAGCGCGAGAGCTCAAGAACTTTTTCCCATTTGCCATTCTTCTTCATGCCATGAGCTTCTTCGGTTACGGCACGGAGGAAAGATTCTTCGGCGGCGGGACCGTAAATTTTCTCCTCCTCCTTGATGACCCCCAGAATTTTTCCCTTGCTGTAGACAAGCCACACGACCGAAGCGGCGGCGAGAATGACTGATATTACCTTCCAATACACCCAGAATGGCCGAAAATAAGCTTGTACAAAATAATTCCAGATATTTGTGGCATTGACCCATCCGATGGAGTCGATGTAACTTACTATCTGATTTATGATAAGTGCCAAGAGGAAAAGTCCGGCGAGGAGGAAAATGACTTCTTCCTTCAAGCCCACGCCGAGAGTTGGCTCCGGTTTATTCTTGTCGAACTTCTTTTTGTCGTCTGCCATGGGGTTATTCGCCTAAAAATTCTTTGCCCGCTTTGAATAAATTATCTTCCCTGCCCAGATCCGCCGTTAATTCTACACCCAAAGGAAGTTTGCCGGAAAAGCCGGATGGCAAAGAGATGGCCGGACAGCCGGAGATATTGGCATGCACGGTGAAAATATCCTCGAGATACATCTCAAGCGGGCTAGACTTCTCACCGAACTTGAATGCGGGAGAAGGGGTTGTCGGAGTGAGAATGAGGTCAACGCTTCGAAACGTCTGCCTCAGTTCCGCCGTGATAGCTTCCTTTGCCTTGACCGCCATGCCGTAGTACGCATCGTAGTAGCCGGATGAGAGAACGTAGGTGCCAAGAATAATTCTCCTTCTCACTTCCGGTCCGAAGCCGGCACCTCTGGTCTGGAAATAATCGTCAATTGAATTTTCTCCGTCGACATGCGCGCCGTATTTCACCCCGTCAAAGCGCGCCAGGTTGGAAGAAGCTTCTGCTGGTTGAATGATGTAATAAGCGGAGAGCGAGTAAGGAACGGAAGGCAGTTTGACGTCGACTACTTTGTAGCCCAGTGATTCAAATTTTTCTATCGCTTCTTCCAGATTCTTTTTCGTTTCTTCACCGATGCCTTCCTTCTCGACGAATTCTCTCGGCACGCCGATTATCTTCTCAAACTCCTTTTTATGAGGGTAGGTATCCTCTCCCACAGTCGTCGAGTCAAGCGGGTCAAGGCCGCGAATGGTGTTATAGATAATTTCTGCGTCCGTAACTGTTTTGGCAAACGGGCCGATCTGATCGAGAGACGAAGCAAAGGCTATAAGTCCGCTCCTGGAAACCCTCCCATAAGTCGGCTTAAGTCCCACGATTCCGCAAAGAGCCGCTGGCTGACGGATCGAGCCCCCCGTGTCTGAACCTAGCGCGCCAAGCGCCATGTTGGCCGCCACCGCCGCAGCGGAACCGCCGGAAGTACCGCCGGGCACTCTCGTGAGGTCGTGCGGATTCTTGGTCGGACCGTAGGCGGAATTCTCGGTTGAGCTGCCCATGGCGAATTCATCCATGTTGGTGCGGCCGATGAGCACTGCCCCGGCAGCCTTGAGCTTCTCTACCGCGGTTGCGTCGTAAGGGGCAGTGAATCCGTTTAGGATTTTTGAGCCCGCTGTCGCCTTATGTTCGGCAAAAAGCATGTTGTCTTTGAGCGCGATGGGAATGCCGAGAAGCGGAAGGTCAACACCCGCGGATATTTTTTTATCGGCTTCGTCCGCTTGACTCAAAACGTCATCATAGACTTCAAGAAATGCGTGAATATTGCCGTCTTTCTCTTCAATAAGACTGAGTGAAGCTTGCGTGAGCTCTCGCGAAGTAAATTCTTTCTTCCGCAAAGATTCTCTAGCGCCCTTTATGGTCAGTTTGGAAAGGTCAATCATTAGAGAATTTTCTTCACCTTGAGATAATCCCCTTCCCTCGCCGGAGCTTGTTTCAAAATCTGTTCGGTATATAAACCAGACTCATGCGGTTCGCCGTCTTCGCGCATAACGTTTCTTGTGGCGTAAACTTCCTTATCAAACTTATCCACCTTATTACCTTCTTCGACTTTTTTTACTTCGCCAACGTAATTTAAAATAGCGCCAAACTCATTGGAGAGCTTTTCCGCCTCTTCGGCACCCATTTCTATACGGGCGAGTTTGGCTAAGTTGAGCACTTTTTGAGCATCCATCCCGTTATTTTAACACAAAATTAAAGCCGGCCACCTGGGAGAGTGGCCGGCGAAAGGTTCAAGTGAACGGGGGCTGGGATCCCCGTTCCGGTGGCGGACTCGGACTAGAGTCCGGCGCGGATTGCTTCGGCGCCGGGACCGAGCTTCGGCGGATTGGCAGGCGGTGACGACGTGATGAGAAGGCGTGGCAGTGGGGCCCCGCAACTGTTGCAGTGCTTCTGCTCGACATCCGTCACCCTACGACGGTCGATCTGCGAGAGATTGCAACGCGAGCAGATTGTTTCTGGAAGTTTCTGTCCTCTTTTGAACATAACTCTCCCGACGACGACTCTTACGTTGATAATAGGGGTGGACACACCTACGACGAAAGAACTCCTTTCTCCTCCTCTTCTTATACTATAACCCTCGATTTACTTTTTATCAAGCAAGGACCGGAATTCCTGTTCGTTTAAAATCCTGACCCCAAGTTCTTGCGCCTTCGCCAGTTTCTCGCCCGGGTCGGCTCCGGTGATGACGTAGTCGGTCTTTTTGGAAACAGATTCGCTCACTTCCCCATCTCTCTCGCGAATCTTCTCCTTCGCTTCTTCTCTTGAGATGTTTGTCAGTGTGCCAGTCAAAACAAACTTCATTCCGGATAAATGTTTTGAAATTCCGATAGTTTGCTCTTTCTTAATCCTCACTTGTTTCAATAATTTTTCAAAAAGTTTCTTGTTTTCCTTGTCGGCAAACCAATTTTTTATAGCGCTCGCAATGATGGGCCCAACTCCCTCTATCGCTTCGAGCTCTTCGTGACTCGCCGCCGCGAATCTTCCCGCGGTACTGAAATGCTGGGCTAAATCTCTACCGGTTTCCTCGCCCACTTGCGGTATAGAGAGCGAAGCGATGAAGCGGGCGAGTGTTACTTCGCGCGCTTTCTCAATCGAGCTTAAAAGATTTTCTATGGACTTCTCTCCAAAGCGCTCAAGTGTTTCGAGGTCGCCTTTCTTGAGATTGAAGATGTCGTCAAAGTTTGAAACAAGTCCCGCGGACATGAGCTGAGCAATAATCTTCGGCCCCAAGCCGTCGATATCGAAGACGTTTCTCGAAGCGAAGTGGGCAAGCTTCCTCCTCTGCTGCTCGTAGGAATTCTTGGCGACACAGCGATAAGCGACTTGGCCCGGAACACGCTCAATCCGGCCGTCACCGCCGCAGAGCGAGAAGTGGCTGGGAAATTTGAAAGCTCTTTCCTTGCCTGTCCTCATTTCGACAACAGGCCTGACTACTTCCGGTATGACATCCCCCGCTTTCTGTATTACGACTGTGTCCCCGACGCGAATGTCTTTCCGTTTTATTTCATCTTCGTTGTGTAAAGTCGCGCGGGAAACTGTCGAGCCCGCGACCAATACCGGACGAAGTATGGCAACCGGCGTAAGTACTCCCGTGCGTCCGAGTTGGAGCGTAATGTCCTCGACCACGGTCGTCACCTGCTCGGCCGCGAACTTGAAAGCGATGCCGAAGCGGGGCGCCTTGCTGGTATAGCCGAGCGTTTGCTGGTTGCTTATACTGTTGACCTTAACTACGACGCCATCGATCAAATAATTTTCGGCGTCCTTCTTCTTCTGCCAGCTTTTCCAGTAATCAATCACTCCTTCAATATCTTCGAAACGCTTGAAGTGCGGATTGATTTTGAAGCCTAAAGTTTCAAGCATTTTCAGTTCGTCCTCCTGGGTTGTCGGCGCGGCCTCTCCGTCGAGAAGAGCCGTGTCGTAGACAAAATTATCGAGCATTCTCTTCCGCGCGACGCTCGGGTCGAGTTGGCGAATCGAGCCGGCGGCAATGTTTCTCGGATTGGCGAAAAGTTCCTCGCCTTTTTTCTTCCTTTCTTTGTTTAACTTCTTGAAAACGCTTTTGGGCATCCAGATTTCCCCTTCGAAAATCCCCGAAACGGGCTTTTTGAGTTTGAGCGGTATTGAGTGGATGGTTCTCACGTTTTGAGTAACGTCTTCCCCGACTCTCCCGTCGCCCCGGGTGGCGGCGAGTTTCAGAAGACCTTTTTCGTAGGTGAGCACAATCTTCAACCCGTCGATTTTCAACTCGGCGATATAAGCGCAAGCTTCTCCCAGAAGCTTGCGCACCCGTTCATCGAAAAGCCTCAAATCTTCTTCGCTGAAGGCGTCATTGAAAGACCATTGGGAAACCTTATGCTCAACCTTCTCAAACTTATCAAGCGGCGCTCCGCCTACTCTCTGTGTTGGAGAATCCGCCGTCTTGAGTTCCGGGTAATCGAACTCCAACCGCTCAAGTTCGCGCACCAAAGCGTCATAAGCTTCGTCGGAAATTTCCGGCGCGTCAAAGGTGTGGTAAAGATGGCGGTGCTTCTCGATGGTTTCTCGAAGCTTTCTGGCTCTTTCTGCTGTTTCCTTGCTGGCAGGCATGGGTTATAAAGCTTCTAGTATGTTGCCCGGATAGCTCTTTCCACTCGGCGGGAACTTTCCGAGTTGCAGGTATTGTAACCCAATGATTCGATTCTGGTAGCGTTGCCGGTAAGTTTGGTCACGGTTACAATCGCGCATGATGGATCCGGCAGAAATGTCATAGTGAAGGTCGATGCCGAACTGCCGCCCACGACCCATTGATTCCCGCCATTGTTGGCATCCTGATTGCAGTTGATGGTAGAACTGGTCGAAGGGTCAAAGGCGCTTGACCCGCTTGGATTCTTCACGTCCCAATAGAGCGCGCACTCAAGACCGGTGTCCGCGGCGTAGAAAGCGATTTGCGATTCTCGACCGGAGACGGATATGAGGGATTGCTTGACAGCCAGAGCGGTAATGCCGGTCGCGATGAGAAGAAGAGTTCCCATAACCACCACCGCCAGAAATAATGTGAATCCTTTTTTCATTTCTCTACCAGTTTAATAGATTTTCGCGAGCCTTAAATTGCCTGTTTATAATCCCTTTTGTCCAACTCACCGTAACGGTAACCGCTATCTCGTCGGCGTTAATGGATGACAAGGTAATCTCTCTCCTGAATTGCGTTACCGACCAGGAAGAATCATGGCCGAAAAATCCCGTGGCAACGTCCTGCCGTAGATACGGACAGCTACCAACCCCCGAGCAACGCGTCGGCGCCGGAGTGTTTACCGGGTCGACAATGCAAGCCTCGCCGAAGTAGCATGGGTCGTTTGAATTCTGCGCCACGCCGTAAAGCCAGTCCCTACTCGCCAGCCGGTTCTCGTCACGGAGATTTCTTATCTGCTCGAAGCCTTCCTGCGCCAGATAGAAAGCGATAATCTGGTCCTTGGAATAAATGTACGAGGAAAGGCCCGTCTGCACGGCGCTCATGGCGCCAACAACCGCCACCACCAGAATGGAGACTGCCACGAGACTTTCAATAATTGTGAATCCTTTTTTCATACTATATATCCGGTAAACGCTGGGACACAACAGTTTGGAGAGTAAGATCCGTCCTGCCCTTGCCCGAGCCGGCATGCGCCTTTATCTTCATAAGCACTTTCGGCTGAAGAGTGTCGGTGATGCCGGCGCCCAGGGTATAGAAGGTCAAGTCATCGATGAACACTTCCGGAGCCGTGATGGCTATCGAACTTCCGCCGTCAATCTGGCGAACAATGGAGTTGCCGCTTAGATTATAGGTAATCTGCTCGCCTTCGTTCGCGAGAAAGCTCATGAGAGTCGCGCCTGAGGAACAGTTTTGCGGCGTTGTGACGGAACCCGAGCCGCAATGATAATTTTTTCCGAAGCGCATTTCCTTAGACATGCTCTCGACCGCGAGATTGAGATTGCTCATGACGGACTTCAAAGCGCGCGATTTCCTATTGGCGTCGAAGATGCCGATAATCGAACCCATGCTTATGGTAAGCACAATGGCAAATATCGATACCGCCGTCATGAGTTCTATTAATGTAAAGCCTTTTTTCATTATTGTATCGAGATCTGTCCGGTATAATAAACAATTATCGATTTTACCATTCCGCCGGGAGAACGGATTCCTATTCTCGCCCCGATAAAATCCGGATCATCGTCCATAAGATTCCCTTGTTGGTTAAAGGACTTTATTCGGGCCTCTGTGCTTGGGCGAGAAAAAGTGATATCAATCCTCCCGATATTGCATTGGTAAGGATTATTGGGATTATCTCTTACCCGGCATAATTCGTATATTTCATTGCCCCCCGAGAAAACTGCTTTCTTCAAGCACTCTGAAGCCTCTCCGGTAGAACAAGCCCAGTTTCCGTCGTAATACAAGCTACCGTTCCTGTCGGAGAAAAAGATGTAACCGACATTCGCTTCCTGCTCAAACAGGGCCAGGCTTATGCCGTAACCGGAAGTAAAGTCGGTGGAACCGGTTACGCGTTCCTTCACGGCCACTCCATAGGCCTGCGCTTCCGAGATGGAGAGGCCCAACTCGTCGGCCGTATTGACTAAGATGGCCACTTCCGTATAACTCTTCTGGTTTAGCATTATCACAGTAAGGATAACAGCCATAATGGCGATTGAAACCATGAGCTCAATGAGGGTGAACCCTCCAGTCTTGTATTTAAAAGAAAGATACATGCAATAAATCTAGATTGAGAATGAGAGCGAGCCAGCTTCCGAAAATTATGAACGGCGCGAATGGCATCTCGCTCTTAATTGTAATCTTTTTGGGAGAAAAAATCATGTAAGTTATGCCTATTGCGGCGCCTACCCAAAAAGCGAGCACGACCGCCGAGAAGCCGAGAGCCGCGCCGAGAAGCAAGCCGACAGAGAGGCCGAGCTTCGCGTCGCCAAAGCCCATGGCTTTGCCGCGGGATATGAGCCAGACGAGAGCAAAGAAGGAAAACAAAATTGGTCCCGCAAGCCAATCAAGAAATGAATAATGAACAATAAACAATGGGACAATGAGACTCAAGGCAATACTTGCATACACAAGACTATTTGGAATGATTTTGTGACGAATGTCATATATGCCTATGACTATATAGATACAAAAAACCGGGATGAAAATATAAGGCACAGTGGCGAAAATCAATCCCGTTAAAATTTCGACCATCGGATACTGGTAAGAAATTCTCGCTTTGCACTGTAAACATCTGCCATGCAGGAAGACAAAGCTCAAAACAGGAATGAGTTCATGCCAACAGAGTTTCTTGCCGCAGACTGGGCAGAAGGACCGACCACCGAGGGAGAGACCGGAATTCCACCGCAAGCCGAGGACGTTGAGAAAACTTCCGACAATCACGCCGAAAACGAAAAGGATGACCGTAGCCATCCTTTAAGTATAACATCCGAAAATTCTGTTTATGGGCAGGTGGTCGCGCTGCCGAGAACGCCAGTTTCTGCTTTGGATTTGCCGGTCGAGTCTACGCACCAGTACTGACCGGAAGTGGAGAGATTGGCCTGGACGGCGTAAGCGGAACCGGTCGCATTACAGACGAGTGTGGTGTTGGTCGGATAGTTGGCGGCAAGCGTGTATTGTGACATGCCAGACGTGGTATCAGCGAAAATACCTGAGGCGCATGAGTTCGAGGCCGTGCCGTAACTGCTGTTGCTGTCGTAATAAATCTCGGCCGCGGTGCGCAAACCAGAAAGCTGGGCTTTGATTTTGGCATCATTGCCCTTGCTTCTGGCGGTACCGAGGGAAGCAAGCACCACCGAAGAGAGAATGCCAATGATGGCGATTACCACCAGGAGCTCGATGAGGGTAAAACCTTTACTATTTCCTGTAAATTTCATAGTTTGAACAATTAATTATCCTAAACCTAGGATTAATACATTATACTCTAAAGTCCGGCGGAATTGGCAATATCGTAAATGGGGATAAGGACGGAAGCCAAGAGGATGCCGACACCCAAACCCAAAAGCACTATCATTACCGGCTCTATGAGGCTCACTATCGTATCAACCATGTTTATGACATCCCTCTGATAGAAACGCGCCATGGTGCGGAAAATCTTGCCAGATTCGCCCGTCTCCTCGCCCACTCGAATCATTTGGACAAGAATGCTTGGAATTTCCTTATGGTCCGAGAGCGCCTGCGAGAGAGACCGGCCGCCCTTCACGTCCGCGAAGGTTTTGGCAAGCACGCCTTTGTAAATTTCGTTATCGACCACGGTCGATGTCACCTCGATAGCCTTGAGCATGGGGATGCCTGAAGAAATCATGGTGCTCATGGTGTCGGCGATAATCGAAAGATAGAGTTTGTTGTAAAGACTGCCCAATATCGGCACCTCAAGCTTGAAGCGGGCGAACGCCGCGCCGCCGGCCGGCGTTCGCGCATAACGCACCAGGAAAAAAGCGGCAATGACGAGAACCGCCAGGAGGAAGAGACCGTAGTCGATGAAAAAATTACTCAGACTGAAAATGATTTGAGTATAGATAGGCACCGCCTGGCCGGAATCGACGATGATACTGCTTATCTTCGGGATAATAAATGTAAACATGAGCACCATAACCGCGATAAAGACCGTGATGACGAATGCCGGATAAATGAGGGCGTTCTTTACTTTGCTCACCACTTCGTAATTGCGGTCGAGATGTTCCGCCAGGTAGTTGAAGGTCTCATCGAGCTTGCCGGTCTCCTCGCCAGAGCGCACCATGTTGACGTAAAATTCTGAGAAAATATTCGGATGCCTGCCCAAAGCTTTGGAAATCGGGCTGCCGGACTGCAAGTCGCCGACAATCTCATCCAGACTCTTTCTCAAGGTAATATTCTCCGTCTCGGATGAGAGTAGAGTAAAGATTTTCAAGGCGGAAACCTGCGCTTCGAAAAGCGTTGCCATCTGGCGCGAGAGCATGACGACGTCCTTGTTCGAAACGCGGTTTAATATGGAGAAGTGGGAGAACCACGATTCCTTCTCGGACGGTTCAATTTCAGAGATGATAAGCCCACGCTTCTGAAGCGAGCCAATGGCAACATCAAGAGAAACCGCTTCGATGGCTCCTTCCACCTTCTTGCCCGAATTTTCCAGCGCTTTGTAGTTGAATAACATATAAGTTCGAATCTACGAATTATGCCAATCTACTAATGTCTGCGAATAATTCGTTGCCATTTGTAGAATTCGTATCATTTGTTGATTGGTACTCATAGCATGCGTTCCAGAGTCTTGGGATTATTCGAGAACTTGAAAGCATTCTCGGCGGTAATATCCCCTTTCCTCACCAACTCCGCGAGACATCGGTTGAGGTCAATCATGCCATCCTCCGAGCCGGTCTCGATGACCGTGGCAAGTTCGTGAGTGCGCTTCTCGCGGATGAGATTGCTCACGGCGCTGTTGTTTATCATAAGCTCGTAAGCGGCCACAAGACCGCCGGAAATCCTCGGCACAAGTCTCTGCGAGAATATGCCCAAAAGCGAGCCCGAGAGCTGGAGGCGTATTTGCCCCTGGCTTTCCGCCGGGAAGGAATCGATAATGCGGTCTATAGTCTGACCGGCGGTATTGGTGTGAAGCGTTGAAAGCACAAGGTGTCCCGTCTCGGCGGCGGTGACGGCGGTCGAAATCGTTTCCGGGTCGCGCATTTCGCCAATCATTAAGATGTCCGCGTCTTGGCGGAAAACGCCTTGAAGCGCTTTGTGGAAATCCGGCGTATCAAGCTTAACCTCGCGCTGGTCGATAATGGCTTTCTTGGGTTCGAAAATGAATTCGACCGGGTCCTCGATAGTGATGATGTGCTCGAGCCTTTCCTTATTTATCGTCTCAATCATCGCGGCCAAGGTCGTTGACTTGCCCACCCCCACCGGTCCCACGACGAGGAAGAATCCCTGCTGACGGCGGGCAAACGTCTCGAGCACTGGCGGCAGTCCAAGCTCTTCGAAGCTCTTGATCTTATCGGGTATGAGCCTCATGGCGATGTCAATCTTCCCCAGCGCCTGGAAAGCGTTACAACGGAAACGGTGCACCGCACCGCTCGAGTTTGCCCCCGGCAAACTCGAGCTATAAGCGAAGTTGGTTTCTTTTTCAGTATCAAATTCTTTCCGGTTATAAGGTTTGAAAAGGACGGTAAGCAATCCCTCCATATCCGCGCGCGTGAGCGCCGGAAGTTTCGCAAGCGGAATAAGGAAGTTTGAGACGCGGATAATAGGCGAACGCCCTTCGGCGAGATGCAGGTCGGAGGCGCCTTCCTTGGCGACCACTTCGACCAGTTCATTTAAAAGAGTTTGTTGTGGCATATTCGCATGTGCTTATTCGTCAAAGCTATTCGCATACATTATAGCGTATTAATTTCCTCGAATGGAATGATTTTCTGCAAAGCTTTGATTATGGCATCTTCCTTCATGGTAAGCATACCTTTGCTTCGCGCCACCCTGTAGAGTTCGGGTTCGGTCGGGTCCTTGAGGATGACCGCCTCGACATCCTTGTCCATGTCGAAGACCTCCATCACCGCCATGCGACCGCTGATGCCGCCCGGGCACTTCTCTGTCGGCTCGATTTCGTAGAGCTCTTTGCCCTGCGGAATCTCCTTGCGATATTTCTCCGGCAAGTCTTCGAAGGTTTTCTCAATCATAATCTTGATGGAGCCCTCAACTGGAATCGGCTTGCCTGTGTCGGGACAGAGCTTCCTGACCAAGCGCTGGGCCATAGTAAGTACGAGGGTCGGCGCGATGAGGTAAGGGTCAACGCCCATGGCAATGAGCCTTGGAATGACGCCGATGGCGTTATTGGTGTGAATAGTCGAGAAGACGAGGTGTCCGGTAAGCGCCGCGTGGATGGCAAGCTGAGCCGTCTCCTTGTCACGAATCTCCCCCACCATAATCACGTCGGGGTCCTGGCGCAGAGTCGTCCTTAAGCCGGTGGCGAAAGTGTAGTCTATCTCCGGCTGGACTTGTGACTGGGATACTCCCTCAATGTTGTACTCGACCGGGTCTTCGAGCGAAAGTACGTTCTTGTGCTCACGGTCCACTTCATTAAGCATTGAGTAAAGCGTGGTCGACTTGCCGGAACCCGTCGGACCGGAGATGAGGACAAGTCCATACGGCTCTTTTATCGCGTGTCTTATGAGCGTGAGATTCCTCTCCGAGAGTCCCATTTTGTCTAGTGGCAGAAGTCCTTTCGACTGGTCAAGGATTCTCATCACAATTTTCTCGCCGTAGTAAGTCGGGAAGGTCGAAACGCGCAGGTCAATCTTCTTGCCGCTGCCGTCAAGTTTGGCGGAGAAGCGACCGTCTTGCGGCTTTCTCTTTTCGTCGAGGCGCATGTTGCAGAGAATCTTGATGCGCGCCACCACCGCCGAGTGCACCTTGAGAGGCAAAACGAGTGAAGTGTTGAGTTCGCCGTCGACTCGGAAGCGCACCTTCACATTCGTGGCCGTCGGTTCAATGTGAATGTCTGAAGCATTCTCCTCAGACGCATGGCTTAGAATCGTGGCGACAATCTTTATCACCGGCGCGTCCTCGACAATCGTCGCTTCAAGACTCTTTTTCACGGCCTTCTGCTTCTCCTCTTCCGTATCCGGTACGCTCTTCGCCGCAATCTCCGACTCAAGCTCGGAAAGCGCCTCCCCCACTTCGCCCGTCAAGCCTTGATACTTATCCATAGCATGAGTAAAGTCCTCATCGCTAATGAGAAAGAGTTTGTAAGGCATGCCAACCTTCGCTGAGATAAAGTTCAGGGCGTCTCTCGCCTCGAGGTCGTTGGGATCAATCGCGCCCACTTCCAAAACACCGTCTTTCACGCCAATCGGCACAATCTTATAATGCATGGCCGAATCTTGGGGAATGAATTCGAGAACTTTCGAAGTCATATCCTCGTCCTTCAGGCTTCTTGTCGGCACTTCTTGTGAGCCTTTGTTTGGGGAGGATGTTGGCATGAGATTAATCTCGGCCTATTACTTCAAACGGATTCACCCGACCGATAGGCTCGGTAGGAATAGCGACGCTCCAGTCGACAAGCGAGCGATATCCCGCGCCCTGCAAAATATCCTGGCGAAAAGTGATGTTCGAAAGTTCCGCCGCCACCCGCACTAAGTCTTCGCCGGGATTCGCCGCGGTGGTTTGTTCCGAAACGCCGTCCGGGCTCATAAACACGCTGTAAAGAAAGAACGCCAAGAGAAGAACTACGATTGCGACGACGGCTGATTTGTTTTTTAGAAAAATATCCATTTTTTTATAACCTACTTGACCCAGTAAGTTTCAATCGTAAGCTCATGTTCATAAAGACCGCTCTGCGCGCGCTCGACCGGCACCTCGAACTTGACCGACCTTATATCCATGATACGCAGGCTTTTCTCCAAGTCTTCGAGAAAGCGCCTGAAGTCTCCATAGTCCGAAACAAAACTCACCCGCACAAGCGCCTTCTCGTAAGGCATGCCGCTTCCCGGCAAGGCGACGTTTGTCGCGTTCTTGTTTGCCTCGGTATCAACCGCGAGGTCCTTTATCGAGATACCGTACTTGGCGCCAATCGAGTCGAGCTCATGCGCGAGTCGCACTGTGTCGATATTTTCCGGCAAGGCCTTGCTTAACCTGTCTATCTCCGATTTCGGTATCGAGTTGTAATTTATTAGCAAGCGATCACGCGTTTCGATAATGTTCTCCAGGTTGTCGAGCGCTTCCCTGTAGCTTGCCGACTCGGCGGCAACTTCCTTAAGCCCGTTGTAATAGGGCTTGGTGAAAGTGAAGAAGAGCCCGATTGCGAGAATTATGAGAAAAATGGCTGTGGTATTTTTCATCTTGGTGTTGTTGTTGCTGTCGAACGGGTCGTAGTCGCGGTTGAAGTCGCTACCACCGGTGCCACTTTCGCGCCAAGCTTCTCCACTTCTTTGCGGTAAGAAAGTTTGCCTCCGTCAACGAGAGCCTCGAAAGTAAAGGCAACATTGCCTCTGTCATCGAGCCGTAAATCAGAAAAAACCGGCTCTTTGAAATACGGGCTCTTGTTCAGCAGGTCAGCTTGCAAAGCGAGCGAAGCGTAGCTTTTGGCTTCGCCCTCGATAGTAACCGCGAGGCCTTTCTCATTCGTAGTGAAAGAAAAATCGTTGAAGCGCACCGTGCGCAAAGTGGAGACGTCGATGAATTTGAACAGGGGCGAGAGCGCCAAGTGGCTGTCGACAAGCGCTTCAGTGGCAAGCAATCTGTTGTTGAGGCGGGTAATCTCGGAGAGAGTTTCCGTCTCGAGCGCCACTCGTCCGGCTTCGAGCTCTTCCTTCATGTTGTCTATCGCGTAATTGAGGTAGAACTTGTAGCCAAAGACTCCAATGGCCGAGAGAGCTGAGATGGCAAAGAGAAGTCCGGCGATGAAGCCCAGGAGAGTGTGTTCCCCCTTCCCATGCGTCAAGGGCATCCCTGCGCCGGAAACCAGCGGTCCTTTGGGAATGAACGATGATTCAAATTTCGGAGGCATAATACAATCTAAATTATAGAACAAAACGCAACTATCCGATACAAAAAGTGTTTATAACTAAACTAGCGACAAAAGTCCCGTCGCTCGTAAGCGACGGGACTTCACACTTGCGACTGGCGACTCTCGATGAGAAGTCTCTGGCGAAGTATCTCCTCAGCTTTGGCGAGTCTCGCTTCGATGCTCTTGACGCGCAGGTCGTCTGACCCGGCTTCCTTCCTAAGACAGGCGAGGTACTTCTCCCCTTCCTCGACCAACTCCTTCATGTAAGCCGAGGATGCAGAGACATTCAGTTCGCTTACGGCGATAGCCCAGCTTTTGAGCTCATCCTCGCCAACCTTCGACTCCGGCTTAGGCATACTCCACCTCCTTGCCATGCCATAGTTAGAACGACGGCGGGCTTCCTTCTGCCTTAATTGTAACACCAAATGAAGAGGCGCTTCGCTGGATATCCAGCGAAGCGCCTTCCCCCGCGAACGAAGCCTAGTACACGTCGTCGGAGGTGTTGACCGAAACCAGCGCGCCGCTCTTGGCGACGAGACCGCCAAGAGCCTTGACGATCATCTGTGTTTCCAGCAACACCTGATTGTTTGGTTCGATGTCCTTCCATCGAACCTCGTAGTTACCGGCGCCGATGAAGGCGTCGAGTCTCTGGCACAGCTCCGTCTGCGAATCGCTCTCGCCGACGATACGGTGCAGGCATGCGGTGCGCGTCGCGGCAGGCATGTCGCTCCACGGCCGTTCCGCAATGAGCCGGTCTAGCATGTGGCGGAGAACGTAGGCGGACGTTTCCTGCGCCTCAATCGCCGCCTGGAGTTCGGGGTTATCGAGAATGCTGCTCACAAGTCCTCCTCTTTTTCGTTGCGGGAATGTACCGATACTTCTTTTTATATCATACACCCAAATCCTTATTTTGTCAAGTGCTTTCTTTTTTACGCCTGTATATAAGGCTATTTTAGTAAACTCAGCTTAATCGATGCTCACAATTGTTGTGAAGCCACCAGACGTACGTTATAGTAGATAAGTGCCTGTGGGCGCAAGCCCCGTTCAGCTAATAAACTAAGCTGAAGGCAGGCACCAATGATGAAACCTCTGTTAACCCAGGGGTTTTGTCTTTTTATTCTTCCGCTATGCCCTGGCTTGCCAGATGTAGATAGGAATCCCCATCCTTTAGTTTGACCGTAGGCATTACGCTCCAAAATATTATATTTCCATTCCCCACTCTTCGAAGAATGATTTTTATACGAATTGGTTTCTCGCCTTTAGTTATGGCGATTACTCCCCAATACTCTATTTCTCTCATTTCTCTCGATCCATCAGAAAATCTTTTTTGCCCAACTGGTTCACGGGTATGTCTATATTCTTGAATTGTGCCCGCATTTCTAAGAATATGCGGAACGGCAGGAAGAAGACTGAATTTCAATTTTAACACAACAGACTACTCCCCCTCTTCCGCAAGCTTCCTTAGCGCCAAACCTATGGCAACCGCGAACTCCGGTCCCGTCTCGTAGAGAATCTTTTCAAGGAATGCCGGCGTTGAAACTTTGGAGAACGGCGCCGCTAGTTCCACCTCTGTTTTGAAATTATTTTTGGCGAGTTCGCTCAATCCCTTTAGCGCCGCGCCGCCGCCGACAAGAATCGTTTTGGAAACGGTTTTATTGTATTTCTGTTCATAGGCCAGAAGCACGGTGTTCGCCTCGGCAAAGATGTAGTCAAGTACGAGCGCGATAACATCGTTTACGCTTTTGTCCGCGCCGGTAGCACCGGTCTGTCTCTTCATCACCTCCGCCTGTTCTTGGGAAATGTTAAGCGTTTTAGAAATATTGCCGGTAATATCCTGCGAGCCACGATTTATAGTGTGCGATGCGCGGATGATTCCCCTCTCAATGATATAAAGCTTGGTCGAGGCAGCGCCCATATCCATAATCATGACCGGGCGCAGGCCCTCGTCCATTACAGAGCGACAGGTGGCGAATATTTCTATTTCAAAGAAGCTTGCGTCAAGCCCCGCCTGCGTCACAATCTCCTGAAAGTGAGCTATGGTTTCTTTGTGTATCGCCACTATAAGAACGTCCGCTCTCGCGAGCGCGGCCGGAGTTTCGCCGAAAGAGCCACTAGCCCCAATCTCTTCCGCCACGCTCTCCACTCTCACGTCGCTTTTCGGCACCACCGACCAGTCGAGCATCACTTCCGATATCGGCACCGGAATATACTTCCGCGCTTCTATCGGCACCATAACCGCGAGCTCTTTCGCGCTTACTTCCGGCATATCGATTACCGCCATAAGGGACGAAGAGAAGGGTATCGAGAGTCCGCAAGCCTTCGTCGTCACATTCACTTCCTTCTCGCGCATCAAGTCCGAGAGCGCCGAGGCGAGTTTGTCCGGCGAGAGCGCCACCGCCTGTCCGACCGAGAGTCCGGCATAGGGGCCGAGAGCCAGTTCGCCATAAGTTTCGAGTATCGCCTGGCCGTTTTTCTTCTTGAGCTGAACGATTTTGATAGCCGAAGAACCGATGTCGATGCCAAGCGCTCTTGGTTCCGGCTGGGCAAAAAATTTGCTGAAGAAGGCCATAGGTTGTTCTATAATATCATAACCGGAATATGAAAATTCTTCCCTTTTTCATACAAAGCATTCTTAATTTTGTATTCCCCAAGAATCCGAAAATTCTTGTGCTCGAAGCCCTTTCGGCGGAAGAAATTCACAAGTCCTTGCCGGCGGCCAATGGTCCGGAAAAGAGCGATGTTATCGCTCTTTTCAACTATTCCCACCCCTTGGTCAAGGAGATTGTCTGGGAGGTCAAGTACGGTGGCAACGCCATTCTCTCCGCTAGGCTTGGGGAAATTCTTTATGACACCATCATCCAGGAACTTGAGGAGAGGAACCTGTTATCGGAATCATCCCGGACCATTCTCATGCCCATGCCCATCTCCGGCAAGCGCCGCTTCGAACGCGGCTGGAATCAAGCCGAGCTTCTGGCACGCGCGGCAAAGAGAAGTGATGCCGGCAATATTCTGAAGTACGTTCCCGGCCAGCTTGTGAAGATTCTGCATACCGAGAGCCAGACTAAGACCGCGAGCAAGAGCGAGAGGATGAAGAACTTGGAAGGCTCGATGAAAGTGATGAATCCCCTCTCGGTCGAGGGCAGACTCATCGTCTTAGTCGATGATGTCGTCACTACCGGTTCCACCTTTGCCGAAGCCCGCCGCGCGCTGAAAGAAGCTGGCGCAAAGAAAATCCTTTGTTTCGCCATCGCCCATTAGCGCGTTCGAAGCAACGTATTCACTTTGATAACGCCCGCCACGTTGTAGTCAGACCATTCGGTCGAGGTAACTGTTTCTATCGGCTGGAGGAATCCAGTCACGGCGATAGTATCGTCGGTTTTCAGGTCGGTGTTCGCGTCCTGGATGCGACTAATGTCGAGAGCGTAGAAAAGTCCGTCGCGGCTCTTTACCCCAAGCTGGCAATCATCCTTCAGAATTTCGCCGGTCTTCAAAGGTAGACAAGAGAAGTTGCCCGTAATAGTAACGCTCTTGTCCACTTGCTCATTCACTATCTTATCCCAGCCCTTGAAGAGAAGCGCGCCGAAGACTATTACCGCCACGAGAACGATTACCCATACTATATTCCTCCGCACGAAGCCTTTGTTTTCATAATCCATGATACCCATATTATAGTGCACCCTGGATTTTTGGCAAATACCCCGCCGACGTTGACATAATACCTATCAATTGTTTAGTATGCTGAACAGAACAGAAAATCAGAGAGGTAACTGTAGACATGGATATTAAAACCGTTCGCGAAATCTTCCTCAACGCCAGAGACATGGTAGTTGAGCTCAAGAAATCCGGAGAAAACAAGGAGTATGCCCTAAGCATCACCCGTGGACCAAGAGGTGAGTTCAAACCATTCTATCTTTCCAAGCCATTTACCAGAGATGTCCCCTACGGGGTCAAGGTGACAAGAAGTATCCTCGAGAGCTTCCGTGTCCAGGCCGAGGAGAGTCTCCGCAACAGCGGGAAGGGGGTCTCCCGCTACATTCACTCGTGGAGCGTCCTCAATGCGGCACTGATTGCCCGTATTGCTCTGGACCTCGCATCGCAGCTTGTTGCCCGCACCTACGAGTACGAGATACCTCCACCCAACCCGCGGAGCAAGCCCAAGCACCTTCGCCTCTAGCCGTCCCATAAAACACCTGGTGACAGCCAAGTTTCACCCGTCCCGCCTGCGAGCCAGATGGGCAGCTCGCCGCAACCACGTAAGTCGTTCCCCAGGGCCTTCCCACCTCCCCAAGAAAAAACATGAAAAATATGTTAAATTGACGCTTATTGGAGACGTGTCAGAGTGGTCTATTGAGCGACTTTGCTAAAGTCGTAGGGCTTAACCGCCCTCCAGGGTTCGAATCCCTGCGTCTCCGCAATGACCTGCAAGAATGTCTAAATGACATTCGAGCAGTTCATCATGCGGCAGTATCGCAGGGATTCGAATGGCGCAGGCTGACGAGCCGAGCCGGGGTAGCGGAAATTTTCAGCAGAAAATTATCCGTGACCGAATCCCCCCCCTGCGCCTGCCTGCCGGCAGGCAGGTCTCCGCAAAACAATTTTTTATCAAGTCCTTCCCATTCGTCCTACCTGTCCCGTTAGAGGTAGGGTTCGCCACAGGCGTACCCGTTAGCTTTAATGGGATCCCATTTCCCCCTTTTTTGAAAATCGAACCTTCATTTCCCAAGCACAGCAGAAATTTGATTCGCTTTCTTGACTTATTTAGCTATTTCTTGTATGATTATTAGTAGGGAGACAATTTCGTCTCTAGTTCATTGGAGGGCTGCATGAATTACCGCAAGCCGGTCATCACCGGCAGGGTCGAGAAGCTCCGGCGTTCGAACTTGACGATCGAAGAGATTGTGAGGGGGCGTCGAGAGGCAACGATGTTCGGCATCAAGGCGCTGGTGTGCTTCGAGATCATGGTGTTGGCTAGCCACGCTACCTACACCAAAATCGTTGCGCACAGCTACTGGGCATTTATGCCCGGAGTCATCACCTTCGTCTTCGGATGGGGCATCGTCGACTACGTCATACTCTGCCGGATGAAGTTCCTCAGCGCGTACATGGGATTTTATCTCCGCCGTTATGTCGATGCCTTGGACACACTCAAGGCTGAAGGCTACGACTGGGAAAAGATCACCGACAAGAACGCCCTCAGTTATTGGCAGTTCTACTGGGCGAAGGACCTCAAGCGGTTCGAGCAGTCGCTGTTTGATTATCTCCGTTCGTTTCGGCAAACGGAAGATCTTCTCAGGCGGCAGACGAAGTGGGCGACGGCGAACGCCAAACTCACAAGGCAACTCGAGGTCGTCCTGGACGAATTCAATGTCGCCGGCGACGAGCGCCTGGAGATCGTCGAGGAATTCTCGTCATTCGACAATCCGGAGCGGCGCAAGGATTTCCTCGAGAGATTCCGCACCCGCGTCACTCACGAGGGGTGGATGCAGCTGAATCAGTGGGCCCATGGAGTTTCTGGCGTTCATCAGTTCACTCCAGAGCCGGTGGGAAGCGAGGAAGATTTCCGTCTCATGTATTTGAGGCGCGAGGCTTCCAAGGTCAAAGGCAGGGCTTCACAGTTCTACTACGACGCGCTCAATGCCGCCTCCCGCCACGACAAGATCCGCCTCTTCAAGCGGGCCTTGAGCGAGGACATCCGGTCAGCCGAAGAAAATGGCAAGACACCTGTCGTGGTCGACACGACAAGCGAAATGCCTTCTGTGCAGAATGAGGTCAAGCATCTCACTCTGCAGAACTTCGCTCGCGAGCGGCTTCAGAATCTCGCCGTATTCGCGACGGAGACTGACTGGCAGATGTGCCGCGAGATCATTCTCGCGCTCGCTCGGCCAGGACAGTCCGGTGGCAGGTTCAATAAGCACTACTTCGCCGAAGACACGGTCAAACGGATGGTGCGCCGTCAGTGCAACATGTACGGCGACATTCTGTTCAGGCCTACGGTTTTCGATGATGCTGTGTCTTGGCTCCTACGCCAAGGCGTTCTCGTCACCAAACCGAAGACCGACGAGCGGACGCTTTCGCTCTCAACTAGGGTCAGCGGCGCAACGCCGGCAGGAGCCGAAATCATCTCGACGGTCCTTCGTCTCAAGCGCGAGATGAGCGGATTGCCGAGTTAGTTCGAGGGGGTGTCTGGCCACAGCGGCCCGGCACCCTCTTTCTTATTAAAAAATTCAACAGCGCGGTTTTTATTACAATTTCTGCGGAGCTTCCGTTTAAGCATTGTTTGACACATCAAAAAGCTTCTGGCATTGTTGGCTCAGAACAGCACATGAGGTGCGTTCTATTCCTAGGCACCGGTGGGATGCCGGCAGCCGAAGTGCGGTGGGATGCCGCAAGGAGCGTTTATGAAAATCAATGCCGCTACTCTCGAAGCGCTTGGCAAGGAGCTGCCTTGGCTTCCCGGTCTCATTCCGAGCCAAGCCAGAAATGGCGGGGATTTCCTGGTCGAGATGATAGACCTCGATACTCTGAGCCTCTCGCCCAACAACCTGTACCACGTTTCTCGAGACGAACATGACATTCCCACATGTCGCATACTTCTTCTCGACGAAGAGGGTGTGGAGATTGGCGGGGTTGGAGAATACCCCGAAGCAAGCTCGGGTCTCAGCTTCTCAAGGCAGTTCCCCTTCTTCCGTCTCGAGGATTACCTCTACATTCAGGTAAAGGAAGAGAACGTGGAGATGGCACTCAAGCGGTTCGCCACCGAGGCTCACCGAATCCGCTACATCCTCGAGATCAAGTGGGTTTTCGTAACGCTCCACAAGATGCCACGCAGCATGAAGGATCTGTCTACCTGGCTCGAGCAGAAACAGGCGGAAACCCTCGACACCCTCAATCGTTCCCTGAATCAGGCATAAAAGCCCGACCCCACCCGGGCCGGCTGCACCAGCAGCCGGCCTTTTCTTTTGAAAATTATTTAATTAAAAATTGATTGCCTGCCCGCCAATCCGGGAGGCGGGAAAATTCTAAATTCTAAATTAGAAATTATTTTGCTCTATAAATCGTAAACCGTCCTCTCCCCTCCCTTACGATTTTGCCCTCTTTGAGCAAAATCCCCAAATACCTCGCCGCCGTCGCATCACTCACCCCAAGCAATATCTGCACCTTGTCGTTGGTTGTCGGTCGTCGGTTGTTCATTGAAGCCAGTATCCTTTCAAGCTTCGCGCTTCTCTTTTCTCGCTTAGCTTCATGCGCCCTCACCGACAACTCCTTGGCCGTACTTTTATTCAAAGGAGTTAATGGGGAGTTGTTTTGAATTTGGACTTCATTTTGAACTTCAATATTGTTTCGGATTTCGATATTCGGATTTCGTGCTTCATTCTCATCCGTCCCATTCGTCCCATCTGTCCCATTCGTCCCATTCGTCCCATTTCCCCCATTGTCCGAAACCGCCTCCTCTGCCACTGTAGGCTCTTCCGGAGCCCTAAGAGGCTCTTGAACAGGCTCCGATGTACTCGGAGGAATTGGCTCTTGGGCGCTAGTCCCGTTAGAAGCAGGCTCCGCTTGCTGAGCCGCTGGTTCTAATGGGATGGGCTCAGGAATCGGCTCAGGCACAGGTGTTGGCTCGGGAATAGATTCAGGAGCTGGCGCAGATTCTGGAGTAATTTCCGGTGGCATAAATTATTATTGTCTTCTCTCTTCAAACTTAATAGACAAGTGCTTCATAGGCTCGGAGAAACCTTTTGCATAATCCTCCAGGAACAAGTCTTTTATCTCAAGCTGATACACCGTGAGTTTTGGAACTTCGCTTATATCTACCCAACCTGGTATAAACGACTGCTCCCCACATAGAAGTCTCTTCCTCAATCTCTCTCACAACGGTTTCTTCCGGCGTTTCCCCCTCCTCCTGTCCCCCGCCGGGGAAAACCCAATGCTCCTCCCCATTTTTAAAGCGGTGCATAAGCAACACCTGCCCATCCTTCACCACAATCCCCGCCACCCTGTTATTAGTCCTCGCCATTCTATTTCTTCCAATCCTTCACCGACACCCCGCCGTGAATTCTCCGCACCGTCACCCTCTGTTTCTCGCGCCACCCAAGTTTCTTCACCACCTCGATAGGCAGCGAAATGCCAAGACTCCCGCCTGACTTAGTGATCTTCCTCACTCCCCTTTGTGTTGATTTTCTATTAGCCATACTGATTTAAATCATGATTTAAATATGGATTTATTGTAGCAGAAGAAATGAACCAATTATTACTATTCCGGGGTTAGAATTCCGGATCCCTCAACATATTTAATACCTCGGTTAGTAATCATATATAGATTATCTTTTAAGATGATAAGATCATTTTCATGTTCCAAATATCCCAATGTTCTATTTATATTTGCCCGCTGGCTAGGTTTCAGCCACGAAGCCAACTCTTCAGGGGTAGCGCCACTTTTCCCCCGTTGGTACAAAGTTGCTAACAATCGTTCTCTTGGGCCCCAAGAAGGTTTTAGTGTTTTTAAAAAACCATCAAAATCTTGTACTACAAGCGATTTTCTTTCAATTATATTTTCCACTATCTTCTGAGCCTCCTGTGGAGATATTGAGTGATAAAGCCTAACTAATTCAGCTAGTACCCAATCACAAGCAGCGACAACAAAAGTTGCATCTTGAGGATTGGGATCAATCCCATCTGCTAGATGGGCCGCGTCGCGCTTGTTGCGAATGTCATAAATTAACCGTAATGTCCTAGGAAGATGCAGCCGTACAGATTCCGACTGTTGACCAAAAGGAATATTTTGAAGACGAGCTATTAACTTTTCTGTGTCTAACTGTTTGCCAATAGAAGTATGCTTCCCAAAAGCCTGCTCCTCCAAAATCCGAAAGGCGGCCTCACAAAAGCGACCACCCTCAACTTCGTTGGGTCGAAACTTGTTTAAGTAATAATTGCTTTTCACCTCACCGTAAGCTTCTAAAAGTTCTGATACTAATTGTTTTGGTAATTTTTGTTCAAGCCCCTGTCTTACAACTTCTATCATAAAAGAAACTATTTAACAGATTTCTTCTTTCGCGTTTTTCGAGACTTTCCTTCAGCAATAAGAGCCTTAACTTTAGACTCATCTGGCAAAGCCTCCACAATATCAGCTCCGTGAGTACTAAGTTGGTGTGTGGCCTTACCTATACCTTTCGTAAGAAATTTATACCGATCTCTTGCCTTCGTAACTACACTGGTTATATTAGCTATTTTGGGCTGCCGTGCAGTCTCCGTATTTGCTTTTGACATCTCAGCGTTCTTAAACTCTTTCTTCCCTTCCTTATGTTCAAGATAGTAGGCGATAACCGCAACACGTTGATACTCGTTTAGTGGTTTTTTATTTTTTACAAACTCGGCCATACTGTTGATGATTGCCGATGGCGAATTACCAGGGTCTATAACTTGTCTAATTCCCGTAGTAACCATGGAACCTCCTAGGTTTTGGGCGGAGGCAGCCATACCGACCTGATCGAGGGCGAAGGAAACGACCCCTTGTCTATCTTGCTCTTCCAGCTTTTGAAGTTCCTTGACAATGACCTCAATCGCCTTGAGCTTGGAGGTAAGTCTGGATGATTCTGATTTTGCCATGACACTAATCAAACTCCCGTTTTGTAAAGAAGTCAAATATCCAAAATTAAGACCTGTGGATAACTTTCGGTAAACCTTCGGTTACAATTATCACATGCTTACCCCTACCAAACAAAAGGTCTTAAAATTCATTAATACCTACACAGACAAGAAGGGGTACTCCCCCACGCTAGAAGAAATTCGTAATGGTTTAAGGTTGAACTCAATTTCTACCATCCATCAGCATATAAAAGAACTCGAAAATTCTGGGCATTTAAATAAGAAGAGTAAACTCCACCGCTCTATAGAAATTCCAAAGCATGAGGGAATGATAAAGATTTCTCTGTTAGGTACTATTTCAGCAGGAGAACCCATTGAAGCTGTTCAAGAGCGGGAAATTATTGCGGTACCAAAAAGCAAAGTTGATGGAGCCGGTGAAGTCTATGCTCTACGAGTACAAGGAGACAGTATGATAGATGAAGGAGTAAACGATGGTGATACGATTCTAATCAGGAAGCAAAACACGGCAGAAAACGGTCAGAAAGTTGTGGCGCTCCTAAATGGTTACGAAGCAACACTTAAGACTTTTTACAAAGAAAATGGCCGTATAAGACTCCAGCCCGCAAACAAAAATTATCAGCCAATAATTATCAAAAACAAACAGGATATATCCATTCAAGGAATTCTGTTTGACATTATTAAGTCGGGCGAGGTAAACGAACCATCTACCTCGATAAATTCTCTCACAAAAAAGAAGAGCGAAAAAACAGATCCTTACTTTGAAGCTCTGGGATTCACTTTATACCAAGGTGACTGTTTAGATATCCTCAAACAAATACCAGAAGAGTCTGTGGATATGATATTCGCCGATCCTCCTTACAATCTCTCAAATGGTGGATTTTCTGTGCATGCAGGCAGGATGGTAAGCGTAAACAAGGGTGGATGGGATAAGAGTAAGGGTTTTAAGGATGATTACGAGTTCCACCACAAATGGCTCGAGGCCTGCAGAAGAGTACTGAAGCCAGAAGGAACTCTGTGGCTAAGTGGCACATATCATTCTATCTATCAATGTGGTCATGCCTTACAAGCATTAGATTTTCACATTCTCAATGACATTTCTTGGTTTAAGCCCAATGCTTCCCCTAACTTAAGTTGTCGTTTTTTTACTGCCTCCCACGAAACTTTAATTTGGGCGAGGAAAGAGAAGAAGTCCAAACATTTCTTCAACTACAACCTTATGAAGAATGGGGACTGGATAGAAGATTCCATAAAGAAGCCTGGACTACAAATGCGCTCAGTGTGGTCGATCCATCCTCCGCAAAAGTGGGAGAAAACATTTGGTAAGCATCCAACTCAGAAACCTATTGCTTTACTTAAAAGAGTTCTTCTGAGCTCCACCAAGCCCGACGCGATTATTCTTGATCCATTTACTGGGAGTTCCACAACTGGCATTGCTGCCAAAATAATTGGAAAAAGAAAATTCATTGGAATCGATATGGATAAATCCTATTTGGATCTTTCTATAAAGCGATTGGGAGAACTGAAACAGTCTTAAAGACTAGTAGGTAAACCGAGTCTATCGAGAGGAAGGAGGTTGAAAAAGTAGTCACAACCTATTTCTTTTATGTAAGCCAGCACGTCTCTATATGAATCTTTCTTAAACCAATCACTTAGTAAGTAATAATATTCTACATTAATAGATAATGGTTCCATCAAACGTATGTACTGTTTCCTTTTATATGCGGAGGTTTGTAATTTTTCATCAACCGATCCAGTAATCTTCTGGAATTTCATCTCTATTACATAGAGTGTCTTTGTACTAAAAACCAATATAGCTGAGTCCGGCAATAATCTCGCAGATAGCAGAGCCTTATAATCTACTCCGTTGGCATCCAGATATTTATAAAGTTTGTTTTTCTTAAGGCTTTGTGCAACAAGCTTGTCTTTAAAAAAGATTTTTCCGTCTTCACCAACCTTATAACCTTTAAGTTTTTTAATGGCTTCGACCAAATCAGCCCGGCCTTCAAAATAAAGACCTGATATAGTATGCCCACCTCCTATGCCACCCGTTTTCATACCTCAACTATCCCACAAACTTTAGATATTTACAAATTTGATTATATTTTAGATTTCATCCAGGCGACGACAGCGTCGGAGAGATTGAAAGAAATCCAATCATTAGTTACTTCAATAACTAAAAACTTATCATTAGAATCAGCTGCTGATCTCAAAAGCCTCATAATTTCTTTTTTGGATCTATTCGTTTTTATAAGCCAAACTGAAGCCATAGGTTTTGCCCATGAGATATGGGACTTTATATTTGCAAAAAGCCTGGTGTAATCAGCACTAGTTTCAGGCTTTATTAAGTCGTATGTAATTAAATAAGTCTTCATGGTTTAAAAATCGATCTGTTGCCTATCTTCTTCTGGAACAGTTTCTTTTTTAGTCAGAATAATTTCCTTATCAGTATCTGCCGAGTCTGATATCTCTGCCTCTCTCCATTCTCCTGATAAATTAAGCCCCTCAGGAAGTGATTCCGCTATATCGGAAGAAAATACTTTTTCACTAACAAGCAGATCATTATATAATTTATCTTTTTTCTCCACCTCATCTAGCGTTTTTTTGCTTACCGTATAACTTTCCTTTGCATAATCCAGAAATCTTTTCATATCATACATATGGAATTGTTTTCCAGTCTGTTCTTTAAATTCTTTAATCAATTCAAATCTAGGGCCAATTGTTTTACCTTTGACTATCTGCCACCAGTCTTCCTTTCGCTCACTAGTTATAAAGATTACCGATTTCCCAACTTCTTTTGATTTTTCCATCATTTGAATCCACCCTATTAGATCGCCAAATTTTCTGGTCCTTGTGGGGTCATCCTTGTCTTTCTCTTTTGCATCACAATAACCAGGAGGAATCTCTCTTCTATATCTCTCAAAACCGTCCTCAATAATGGAAATTTGTTTTTTATCACTAAAGGGATCGCCAACCTTATCTTCAAAGAGAGAGTCCATCTGGCTCCTGGTTTTATCTTCGAAATTGCAGTCAGGATATATTTCTTTAGATTTTATCAAATTTTCTTGAAAAGTTACGACATCGATAGTGGGAGTTTTAAAATAATTACTTTGCAAGTCTTTTATCTTGTCTAATTCACTGGAAATAGTATCGGCGCTTTTATTATATTTTATCCTTTGCTCTTCTATAACACTTGCTCTATTTTTTTGATATTCATATGCAAATTGGTGAGGTATCCATATGCGATCTGATAAACTTTTAAGAACTTCTATGAGGTTTTCGGTAGTCCCTAAGGAATATCTATATAAGTTTAGGAGAACATTTGCATCAAATACAAATAGACAATCCGCCCAAAGATTTTTTATCTCTCTATCTTCAAGTCTATAGAATTCTGGAAATTCCTTCTTCATTAATTGCTCGAATTATACCATCTGTCTCTGACTTAAAGTAATTAAATACTTATTTCCCAAATTTCCTTAGTTATAGCCTCGATGTCCGGAAAATACGCCTCAAGTGCTTTGTCTACCACGCTCACATCTTCCTTTATATCCTGCATTTTCCGCAGGTCCGAAAAGTAATGGTGACAAATCAAATCAACCAGTCGTTCTTTGTACCAATGCTTGATTTTATATTGATCAACTAGGTGCTGAATGCCGATATGAATAATTTCGTGGGTGATAGTCCCTGCTATTTGCTCTTTGGAACGAAAATTTATGTTTACAATCACAACACCTTGCTTGGAATTATAACTGCCGCCGCTTCCGTATTTAGTAAGAATGATGGTGTATTTCTGTAATAACTTAAAATCGGCTATCTCTTTTAATTTAATTAGGTTTTGAGAGATTTCCGACCAAACTTTTTGAATATGCTCGGAATAATCCCTGTATTTCTCTTCATTAAATTCGGCGGAAATTGCCGAGGCAATTTCCGCCCTGTTGGATTGCTCGGTCAGTTGTTTCGGTAAATTGGTATGAAAACTTGTGTATCCCTGCTCCCGGTACCACGGCAACCTTTTTAGAGTATCCGCGACCCGTTCTATTTCTTTCTCAATATCAAAAAAAATTTCAACCTCCATGCCAAAATATTCCCACAAATCCCCCCTTTCCACAAACCGTTCGATTACACTCCCTCCTCCGCTAAAGCTCCGGACGAGCAAGCAAGCTCTCCTTCGGCTACCAGCCGTTCATCTTTCTCTAAAACTTTCTCTAATTGTTCAAAAAGTGTATACCTCATGATTAATTAGAAAATATATTTACATAATCCTTATAAATATAGCTCTGGGCATGCTTTATACTTTGCTTCCGCGGCACAAGTATCCCCATCTCTACAAAACGCTCAATAATGTTCTGCGCCCCCGGGAATGTAAACCCAGTCCACTCTTGTATGTTGCGGGCAGTTACAATTGGTAGTTGAAATAACTTCGGCAATACGATTGCCGCACTTTCAGATGCTCTGGTGCTAAGTTTCTGGATTTTCATCAAGTCACGATCTCGTATCGTAGTAATTTTACTTACCGTACCAATTGCTTCTTGAGCAATATCTGTAACACCGTCGAGGAAGAAATCCATCCAACGCTCTACCTCCCCGTGATGATACCCGTGCAAACGTTCGTAGTAAACCTTCTGATGTCTCTTAAAATACGAGGATAGAAATAATACTGGTCGCTCAAGAAGCCCTGCTTTCCAAAGGAAGAAGGTGATCAACATGCGACCGGTTCTGCCATTACCATCCGTAAACGGGTGGATAGTTTCAAACTGGGCATGTAGAAGGCCAGCCTTTATAAGTGGTAACACCTCGTCTTCGCTGTGAACAAATTTCTCTAAATCATCCAGCGTACGATTCATATCATCTACAGGTGGAGATACAAAAGAGGCATTCTCTGGTTTTGTACCTCCGATCCAATTTTGACTGTGACGAAACTTCCCTGGATATGAACGGTGTGTGGAACGCGCCCCTTCCATAAGTTCTTTATGGAGTTCCCGTACAAAACGCAAGACAAACGGAAACTCTTGCATACGCTTCATTCCATAGTTTAGAGCCTTTATATAGTGCAAAATATCATCCACATCAGAAGGCATATCTGATTCAATTTTTGCCTCGGCTTCTATAGCATCGATCATCGTCGCGCCAGTTCCTTCAATCTGGCTGGACGATGCCGCATCTTTTCGTATATACATAAAAAGAAAGAAGTCTACATCTGGCAATAACTGCGTGATACCATCTAGTTTACCCAGTAGCCGTACAGCGGTATCATTTTTACGCAAAATTTCTTTGGAAAATTGAAATCCCCCGACTGGTGGAAATTTGTCAGGTATAAAAGCCTCATATCCTTCTGGTTGTTTACGAAAGGTCCCTAATCTCATAAATTACTTTGTTTAATTCACCATATTTCAGGTAAACAAAGTATATACCTTTGTTTAATGTAGGTCAAGCGATGTAAACAAACTTACTACTTAGCAAGTACCCCCAACCCCACAAACCCCACCTTTCCCCCCTCCCCTCTATTCTTCTATTCGCGCGAATAGGAGAATGAAAAATAAAAAGAATAGTTAGACTGGATTATTTACCCCTCAGATATGGAGAAAAATACTGTTCATATTTTTCCCTGATTTCAGGAAGTTTCCAATCGTCTGGTCTGATCGTTTTCCTGCAATTTTTTGAGCCGCAAAGACACTCCATGCTGTCGTGATAAGTTTCGTTGAAAGCATAATCAAAAACCAATTCTTCTCCCGCTTGTATATCCTTTATTGCAATCAAGGTAATGCTGTTGCTGAAGCCGATATTTGGATTGCAAGAGTGATTGAAAACTCCTTTTTTCTCGAGCTCTTCTCTGCTTGTCGGCACAATAAAGAAATTTTCATCAATCTGTATGCCGACATGGCCCATCTCATGCCAATATTTCCTTATCTCGGCAGTTGGCACAATCACTCCTCCCAGCACGCCCACATTCTCACCCTTGTTTATCGTCTCAACTGCAAAAACGCCCAGACCATGTATCGACGATGCCCTGGCTTCCGCCTTCGGCGTAAGCCATCTGTGTGGCCATTTGTTATGCAAATCCATATACAATTAGATTACTCCAAAGCCCAATTTTTGTGAACATCTCCCACACTCCCATCCCTTCCACAAACCCCACCTTTCGACTTCGCTCAAAGTAAACCATTCGACTTCGTTCCTCCTCCGCTTTCAACCCCTCCTTCATCCATACAATATAAGCCAGCGGTCGCTTTGTTATATTGTATTCAGTAAAACAAACCGGCCGACCCCGCCCCAACCCACCTACGTTAATATTTGCCATAGCAATTATTAACGTATACATCTATCTTTGGCTATAGCTAACTTTAGATGTATACGTTACTTTTGTGCGACCGCATAAAGATAACGTATATGAAATTTAACGCGGTTGGCAAAAACCATTCCTGCTAGCTTAGTAATTTCAAAAACTCTTCCCTCGTCTCCGGAGTCTTGTGGTAATGCATGGGTAGGACGGTGCCGATCTTTTTGAATTGCTTTACGAAGGAGGTGGCTTCGGCGGGACCGAAGGTGTAGAAGTCGCCGACTGGAATCATCGCCACGTCCACTTCGAGATTCGAAACATCAATACCGGATGGGTAGAACATGTCTCCGGCGAAATAGATTTTCTCTCCGTCACATTCGATCAGGAAACCGAAATTTTCTTTCGGCCTCACTTTCACATTCGGCCCGTGGTCCACGTCGAAGAATTGTACTTTTATCCCCTCGATATCTATCACGTCCCCCACTTTTACCTCCACAATTTCTGAAACCAGTTTCTCTTCGCCCAGAAGTTCGATGCATTCTTTATTCAAATAAATTTTCTTAGGCGCGAGCGCTTTTATTCTCTCAAGCGAGAAGTGGTCTGCGTGTATATGCGACACCAGCATAGCGTCCGGCGCTACCGCGCCGAGATTTTCTAGCGGCATATAGTGCCCAATGTCTCCCACCAACCTAAACCCGCTCTCCGTCTCCACCACAAACCCCGACTGTTCGAATTGAGTAATTTTCATGCCAAAATATTCCCACAAATCCCCCCTTTCCACAAACTCACTCTACCCTCACATTATAATTCTGCTATAGCATAATTATAATGTGATAAACAAATGCGGCGCACAATTTATTGTGCGCCGCGGGGAGCGAGGAGGAGTAGGGCGAAGGCGAAGCCGATCGCGAACCAGATGATCTGGACGCGATACCGCCGCCAGAACCAGCGCAGGACCCTGCCGCTCGCGGCGGCGTAACGTCCGTGCTGCTGGACGATCATCGCTGCCCCGTAGCCCGAGAACCAGACTGCGCCGATTAGCACCGAGAATCCGATGATCAAATCCATATGCCTCCTTTGCATTTGTCTAATATCAATATTAGCACAACCTGTCTCACTTGTCAAGCACACGCCCATTTCTCCCTCTTCCGCAAACCATTCAAAACAAACCGGCCGGCTCGAGAGTTCGAGCCGGCCGCGCGCACCGTCCGGTGAATGCCTGTCAGAGTGAGTAACACGGCTGGCTGTTGATCATCTGGAGCGCTTCGTCATGGGTTATTTCTTCCCAGACCTTCCTGGCCGGATCGAAGCTGCCGAACCGTTGGCCGCCACCACCTTCACGTAGTATCGACCAGGCGCTGGTAATCCTTCTTGCTGATCCTCCAGAGCTTGAAAGCTCCCCCGACCAGCCTCTCGAAGGCCAGATACCCACCCTCGACTGTCCTCACGACATGCGTGTCGTAGAGAATGTGAACCGGCAGAATACATCCGGCCGAACAAGCCTCGATCTTTTCCGCAGACACCTCTGGAGGAGGTGCCGCACCGCACTTCGAACGCGTGTGATTCTCTGCCATAGAACCTCCTCCCCCACTCTCCCACACTCCCCTCCCTTTTTCAAACCATTCAACTTTGCTCATGGTAAACCCCCTCCCTCTATTCTCTAATTCGCTCGAATAAGTCCGAACTTATTCGAGGCGCGGAGCACGACGGTGCGAGCGGGGGTCGCACAAATTTTGAGCACAAAATTATGCGTGACCGAATGGTAGAATAAGGGTATGAAAAATATTGAAAGAGTTTTGAAAGCGCTGGCCAACAAGCGCCGCCTCGCCATCATCAAATATTTAAAGAAAGAGAAGCAGGCCACCGTCGGAGACATCGCGGAACATATCAATCTTTCATTCAAGGCAACGTCCAAACATCTTGGCGTGCTTTCCGGAGCGGACATAGTTGATAAACAGCAACAAAGTTTGCAAATGTGGTACAAGCTCTCCCCTTCCGCCCACCACATCTCAAAATATGTCTCTAATTCGCTCGAATAGGAGAATAGATGAGTAAGAAAATTTTCGTAAAAGTGAAAACGGGTACAAAAGAAGATAAGGTCATTCCTCCGCCGCTGAGGTTAGTGCCGGAAGATGAAGAGTGGTACACGGTATCTACTAAGGAGCGGCCGGTCGAGGGCCGGGCGAACGAGGCAGTGGCAAAACTTCTGGCAAAACATTTCAAACTCCCCCGCTCACAAGTCCGCCTCATCTCCGGCGCCACTTCGAAGAGAAAAGTTTTCGAAATCTCCGTATAGATGAATTCAACCCGACTTTAGGCTATATTGGTTGCCAGAAACGTTCACTAGGGAGGAGATATGAGGAAATTACTGGTGCTTATGGGCGTAAGCCTCTTGGGTACCGGTATCCCCGGCGCTCAAGAGAACGGCGGCCCCGCCGCAATGCTCGCGCGGGCTGTGAGCCTATCCCAGATCTGCCCCAACACGACAGAGAAGGTGGACCTGGACAATCAGGACAACGAGAAGAGGGCTGATCACGACCGGGATCAGGGCGAGGCTGTAAACAAACTCTCACTCGCCATTCTTTTCAAACCTGGGCGCTTCGAGCTCTCGTACGGAGAAATGGTCACGGCGCATGACGGACGAAGAGCTTTGGTCATCCGCTTCTCGGCTAAGCCCGAGAAGGACCATCTTAGAATCGCTTCCGGAGAAGACAAGCGGTTCAACTGGGGCATGAATCGTATGTCTGGCTTCGTGAAAATCGACGAGGCCACCGGTGGCATCATCCGCATCGAAGGGGAGACTCCAGGCAATCAAGAGTTCAGGAAGTGGATCAAACTCGCCGAACTCCATACTCTGAAATTCTCGCTCAAGCAGAAACTCATCGGCGACCGATGGATGCCCGAGTCCTCGCTCATCACGCTCCACGTATCGAAGCGGATCCTGGCAGACCAGCACAGCCGCTACATCACGCGCTACCATTGCCAATAGCAGAGGAGATTCCGTATGAGTAAAGATAGTAAGGCTACCCAAGCTCGAAACAAGGAACTGGTAGAGAACTTGGTAACGGCGCTCTGTGACATCAAGCGCACCGAGAACAGAGGAGACATCCTCTGTTTCGATAAGCGCGAGCGTTTCAGGAAGCTCATTAGCGAAGTACTCACCCAACTCGACGGTGTCAAGGCGCCGTTCGAGAAAGGGGACTCCGTCCGTCTTCGAAGGAAATTAGCCTCTTCTTCCTATTCATCTGATCTTGTATTGGGGAAGACCTACGAGGTCTACGAGGTCGAGTACGATGGCGAAGGATACTGGCTGGTCACTCTCACGGAGATGAAGGACCGAGCAGACCAGGTTCGCTTCGGTTCTCACCAATTCGAAAAGGTGAAAGCCGTACGCGTCGCATGAACAAACGTGCTTACAATAAGAAGCCGCATGGTATCGCCCAGCGGCTTCGTTTAATCTCCAAAATATTCCAGTATGATAAAGGCATGCATTTAAGCGACCTGCTTATAGAACACTTCCGCCTTCACACGGACCAAGAGAAAGCCTTGAAGCGGCTCAAGATTGAAACCGTGGAAGACCTTTTGCGTTACTTCCCCCGCTACTACGGCGACACGGCCGAAGTTACAAGCATCGCCGAGCTCGAGTCTGGCAAACCGGCCGTCATTTTCGGCACAATTTCCGGTCTTAAAACAAAGAAGGCTTGGCGGAGGAAAATCCCTATGGCCGAGGCCAGTGTAGAAGACGGGAGTGGTAGCATAAAAATAATTTGGTTCCATCAGGCCTATCTCGCCAAGATGATTGCCGAGGGCTCGCACGTGAGAGTCGAGGGACGAGTTTCGGAAAAAAATTCTCAAAAATATTTTTCAAATCCAAAAATTGAGCCCGCACCAGACCTCTTTACCCAAGACAAGACACATACGCTCTATCCGGTATATCCGGAAACACGCGGCATTACATCCAACTGGATTTACTATGCGATAAAAAAGATTCTTTCAAAAATTGAACGTCCCGAAGATCCGATTCCGGAATCAATACTTAAAACTTACAAACTTCCCAACTTACGAACTGCGCTCGTCTGGATTCATACGCCGAAGAATACGAACGACGCCGCGGCGGCCCGCAAACGCTTCGCCTTCGAAGAAATTTTCTTCATCCAACTCGAGCGCCAGCAATCGAGAGCAGAGTCTAGAGAGAAAGCGGCATTTGTAATAGAAAAATCGACCGAAGACATGGAACTATTCATCAAGCGCTTCCCCTTCGCAGCAACTGAGGCGCAAAATCGCGCTGTTAGCGCGATTTTGACAGATTTTAAGAAAGGTCATCCCATGAGCCGGCTTCTTGAAGGCGACGTAGGCTCCGGCAAGACCGCTGTCGCGGCCGTCGCGGCATACGCGACTGCCATCTCAAGACCCAAGGGGCAGACCTTCGGCACGCTCCAGACCGCTTACATGGCCCCGACCGAAATTCTCGCCCAACAACACTTCGAGTCCTTCATAAAATACTTTAAACACTTGCCGATAAACATAGGTCTCATCACGGGAAGTGGCTGTCGCAAGTTCCCTTCGAAAATTTCCGCCAGCTGGCGGACCGGCGGTTGGACAGATATCTCTCGCTCCCAACTTCTCAAGTGGTCCGCGAATGGCGAAATCGCTGTCCTCATCGGCACCCACGCCCTCATACAGAAGTCCGTCAAGTTCAAGCACCTTGCTCTCGCTATCGTAGACGAACAACATAGGTTTGGTACTGCGCAGAGACAGAAACTTGTGAACAAGCACGAAGTTATTCCGCACTTGCTCTCGATGACGGCAACTCCCATCCCCCGCACGCTCGCTCTCACCCTCTACGGCGACCTCGACCTCACTCTTCTTGACGAAATGCCTGCGGGAAGGAAGAAAATTATTACAGAAATTGTGACTCCCGAACAAAGAAATAGTGCTTACGCGAAAATCAGAACTGAATTGGAAGCAGGCCGGCAGTTATTCGTGATTTGTCCGCGCATAGACGAACCCGACCCGAGCAAAGAGCTCGCCGTGCAAGCCAAGTCGGTGAAGAAAGAGGCCGAGCGGCTCAAGAAAGAAGTTTTCCAGCAATACGAAATCGGCATATTGCATAGCAAAATGAAGCCCGCTGATAAAGAAAAGATAATGAATGCGTTTAAGGAGAAGAAAATAGACATTCTCGTCGCCACATCCGTGGTCGAAGTGGGAGTCAATGTTGAGAACGCTTCTCTCATTATTATAGAAGGTGCGGAGAGATTCGGTTTGGCGCAACTCCACCAGCTTCGCGGACGCGTTTTGCGCGGCACACACCAGCCGTATTGCTTCGTCTTCACTGATTCGAAATCCGAGAAAACTGGTGGCAGACTTAGTGCCTTAAAGACCGCCAAAAATGGTTTCGAACTAGCCGAATTCGACCTCGCCCAGCGCGGCGCCGGCGAACTCGCCGGCAACAAGCAATGGGGCCTCTCCGACCTTGGCATGGAAGCGGTCAAGAATTTGAAAATGGTCGAAGCCGCCCGCGCCGAAGCGACGAAAATTATTGAGGACGATCCCCTCCTCACCAAACACTCCATGCTTCGCGAGCACCTCGCCTCCTCCACTCTCAAAATCCATTTTGAATAAATCCGCTATTCGCAAGGAGGCGGAACGTATACGTTCTTTATTGATCCTGGATTTGTCTGCTGTATAATTCTTATTCTCTCGATATCTGCCTGGCGCTGTTCTTCGCATTCTGCCCTGTATTGGCTTTTTCTCAAAGATTCATCCGCAAAATAGCCGGGCAGAATCATTATTCCAGAAATTACCAGTGCGACAGAAAAAAATATAATCGCCTTTTTTATCCTTCTTTCTTTTGAAAAGACAAGGACTAGAAGGCCGGTAACTATAGGAATAGCAACAAACAAAACAGGAACGCCGAAATAATACTGGAAAGCGTAACTGAATCCTAAAAAGTAATCCATTCAATCATTATACAACAGTTTTGTGATAGAATTTTTATATGGATTACAACTTCTGGGCAGATGTGACCGCTGTTACGCACGCAACTATCATCGTGGCGGTTATCGTCGGCCTCCTTATCTCCTTCCGCTACAAACGCTTCCGCCCGTGGGAAGCCGGAGCACTTATAGCCACAGTCGTCTTGTGGTCATACTTCGGCAACTGCCCTCTCACTATTCTCGAAGAGAAGCTCCGCACGCTTGCCGGCAATCCCTCGGGCATCACCAATGTCGGCTTCACCCCATTCTACGCCAATAAACTTCTGGGCGTCAGCTTCACCTCCCGCATGGTCCAGCAGACGACCTTCTTTACCGGCGGAGCGCTCTTTGCTGCTTCCATAGAATGGCTCTCCCCCGTCATGCACCTAGAGCTCTTCCGCGCCCGCCGCCTATTCCGCAAGGCAAAAAGAAAATTTGCCTAGATTTTGCTATATTAGTGTTCAACGCGCGTGTAGCTCAGTTGGTTAGAGCACAGAGCTTATACCTCTGCGGTCCTTGGTTCGAATCCAAGCACGCGCACAAAACGAAGTTTTGTGCGCGCCGGAGTCTGCGTAGGCAGACGAGGCGGGGTCGAGGAATTTTTCAACAGAAAAATATCCGTGACCACAAATAGTGTTTGGTGCTATCATAAATATATGTCCGGCGTAGCAATCGCACTCAATGCCATCATGTTCGCGGTCTATCTCATCTTCTGGGGAGCGGTCTTCGTCATCTTCTATCACCTCACCCGCTTCGGCGTCGGCACCCAGCCCAAGCGCTTCGCCGCGGTCTTCTTCATTGGTTCGGTCATCCTTTTCGGCGCAAGCGTCATCCTCTTCGCCAATTTGGACCTGGCTTCTCTTATTTCAAAATGATGATTGATCGAATTATTTCCATCTTCAGCGAGTCGTCCAAGAGCTTCGAAGGACAGGAGAAGGGTGAGGAAGTCGTCCTACTCTTGCGCCGGCACCCATTCATCGCTCTCCTGCCGGTAAGCACTTTAGGTCTCTTCTGCCTCGTGCCGATATTTATTTTCTTCATCTTCTATTCATACATCGTCGCCAATTTCCTCCTCTTATTCCTTTTCGCCTCAAGCGTCTACCTCATGATTATTTGGATTATCGCTTTCTTCTATCTCATGATGTATACCCTCAATACCGTCATTCTGACAGACAGAAGAATCATAGAGCGCGAGCAGAGTGGTTTCTTCAACAGGAAGGTCTCTGAACTCCATATCTATCGCATCCAAGACATCACCGTCTCAACCAAAGGAGTGCTTCCAACCATGATTCACTACGGCGACATCATCGTGCAGACCGCCGGCATGGAGCAGAGCTTCATCTTCAAACAGATTCCAAGACCAGAAGAAGCCAAGAACGCCATCATGCGGATAGTTTCCATGGCCAATGCCGGAGTGAAGCCACAGCCCGAAGGTGTGAATAACTAGTGCTCCAAGCAAGGTACAATATAAGCAGGGTTAAATGCCCTTAATAATTAATATCCAAAGAAATGCATAAGATTACGTTTATCCTGCTCATCATCGGAGGTCTGAACTGGGGTCTTGAGGCATTCGGCTATGGCATCGGCAACTGGTTGCCAGCCGGCCTCATGACGGTGGTTTACATTCTCGTCGGTCTTTCCGCCCTCTACGAAGTCTTCACTCACAAGAGTTTGTGCAAGTCCTGCAACGGCCAGGGAATGTAATTAGATTTAAGAATAAATCCTAATCGAGAAAAACGGCTCACTCGAGCCGTTTTTCTTATACCCCACAAAAGTGCTTGACTTCAGGCAGCGAGGGAATATGGGAGCTTGCTCACATAGAGCCCGAGCGAACCTGAAGCAATGCGAAGCATTGACAAATAAACTGAAGTATGCTAAGATGAAAAAAGATAGTTCAGGACCTGCCACTGGCAGTTTCCCCTGGACGGGAGAGATTCCGATGAAGAAGATTTGCTTTCTAATCATGCTGGCCGTCTCGTGCTTCGGCATCGTCGGGTGCAGTGACGCCTTGAAGACCGACGTCGACCGCTACGTGAAGGGCGAGTACGGCGGCACCGTACTCGCCACCTCCGCCACGGACGGCACGCCGGTCAGCAGGATCGGCGCCGTCTACGTCGTCTGCGTCAACGGGCAAGTCCAGGCCGTTCGCGTTTTCGTGAGCGACGGAGGCGACATCTGGACCGAGATGCTCCCGCTCAACACCGTTACCGCGCGTTGCGGCGACGACCTCGCGCGGCTCGTCGAACACGAGACAACCTACGCCAACATTGAGCGCGTGATCAATTCGGGTGACACGCCAGAGGCGACGGTCACCCGGATCAAGGAACTGATCGAGAACGCCGACGACAACATTGGCAACCGCTAGCTCCCTCCCCCGGCCTCAGGCCAGAACGCCGGCACAATCACAATTGTGTCGGCGTTTTCCCATTTCTGATGCTTTATCTTAGTGTGATAAGATTGCTTTCATGGAAACAAGAATCATTAAAGATGGTATGGGCAGAAAAGAATTAAGAAGCTTAGCTCATGAACAATATGGGGACATAATAAAGGCCGTGGTGGATATTGAGCAGAGTATCATGGGAGTCGGAGGCGAACTGCATGTCGATATCCAATCTCTCCTTATAGAAAAAGAATGTTCCCAAGGCGCCAATACTTGGGGCATAAATTTATATTTGGATAAAGACGGGGAAGATTTTATCGAGTTTGACTCTATGATCAATCTCAAGCCGGCGCTCGGAAATAAGACCCGCGGGGTAGAAGATATTTCGGTCCAGAACAAAATTCGAGAAATAGTAGGCAAATTAATAAAGTAATATGGTCGCAATTTCAAAAGAAAGATGGTCCGCGCTCTCGCTCGCGGAACAGCTCGGCAATCTGGGAAGCGAAGTGGGTCGTGCCGCCAAATGGCAAAATAAGGATGAGAAATCATTTTGGGGAGCAGTAGAGCGAGCAATGTCTTTGTTTGACCTAATCCAAATGGACGCTCGCTGGAAGAGGCGCAGAGCCGAATTGGATAGGGCAAGAGAAACTTTCGCCGATGCGGTTCTCGGTGGCAGTGAATATAAAAGCAGCCTGGCTGATTTGGAAAAATATTTTATGCTCTTCGCCATGGCTACCCAATCTAAAGCCAGAGCGTAATTACTGACGAAATACAAAAAGTGTTTGACAAAATATTTTATAAAGTATATAATGTATCAAGATTACCTTCAGGAGAGTACCGATGATGAGACTGATTTGTGTCCTGTTCTTGGCCGCTATTCTGGCGGCCTGTGATCTGGCCGCCAACCCCAAGAACATCAAGAATGTCGCGGCGGCTGAGCAGGAGTCGAAAGACTTCCTCAACTATGGAAACGGGGTCTACTATTTCCCGTTGACTGGAGCGAACTTCGGGAACGCTCTCTCGAAATTTCTCGCTACTCACCAGTGCCCTGCCAACTTTTCTGTGGCCGGCAGCGGAACCGGAGGATACGGGAGAGACGAAGGCTACTGGGTCGTTTGCCGCTAACGGCGGCAACGCACGAAGGCTTCAGCCGCATCACGCGGCCGGAGCCTTTTTCTATTTCTGATGCTCTATGTCTTTCACTTGGAAACTCAGTTTCCAAGTGGGTAGGTCAAACTATTTTTGATGCTCTATATTTTGGCAGAAACCCTTATTTCTAGACCTATTTTAATGAAACAGAAAAAGTCCTTGACAAATAGAGTGAGATATGCTAAGATGTAAAAAGACTGAGGGTTAGACCCTCTCGCGCTCCGGCGACACCGGAGTTCCTCGCGGACCGCTAAGGCGGACGCTCACAGAGCCAGTGTCATGAACGCTGGACAGGAGGACATCATGATTCGAAACCAGGGCTGGTTTGTGTCTACCCTTTCGGCGCTCGTCTCCGGCGAAGTGCCGGAGATGGTGAACTACAATGATTGGAGGCTTGCAAGGATCTGGAACCTCCTCGCCAGCCTCACCGAAGTCGGCATCTCCAAGAGATCGCGCCGAGGGTGGGAAACTATCAATCACCCGACCCTGGGTACGGTACAGTGGCGGATGGGGGTGTCAGCCTTCATCGGCTGGTACCTCTTCCTCCGGGTCAACGGTCAACTCGTCCTTGCATACCAGTGCAAGGACCGTCAGGGCCGTCGGCGACCGGAGTGGGCTTCGGCCCAGTGCTCGGCGGTCGAGAAAGACCGCGTCGAGCACTGGCTCGGCGATATCGACTGACCGATCGTCTTTGGGGCCTCGCGCTACGCGCGAGGCCCTTTTTCATTCCAAAAATTTATTTCTGATGCTCTATATCTTTCACTTGGAAACTGAGTTTCCAAGTGGGTGAGGTTAAATTATTTCTGATGCTCTATATCTTTTTTCTTCTTCGGCACTATTCCGTGAATGAAAGAGTGTTATTTACGGAACCAAGAAACGCCAAGCTGTTTGCAAATTCCTTTAGCCGTAAATAAAAGCAGTGTAGATTTTCTCGGCACAGTGGTTTGTGCTCCCGTAATGAGATTCTTGTAAATAGAATGTCTCGAACCTTCGCGCAAGAGAATACAGCCGTGTTTGAGTAAATGTAGAATTAATTTGGCTCTGTTCATGCAGCCACCTTGATGTTCGAGCGCTCAACTTTTCCGGTAGCGTCTTTCATAGACATAATAAAGTTAGTCTCAAGCATAAGAGAGAGTGCATCTTTGATGTTTCTTTCAGCTTCCTTACGAGTCTTGCCTTCCGAAATAACATTTGGCATTTCTTCAATCCAAGTAGAATAACCACCAGAAACCTTTTTATAGATAGCCGTAAAAATTCGAGTTTTCTTCATAATTTTTTATTATACAGACAATATATACAAATAAAACGCACCTTTTATCAAATCATTTCTATTTTTCTCATTATTTTACGCCTAGTTTAATCCAGGAAACTTAATGTGGCTTTAAATAAGGGTATTTTTATGATACACAAAAAGTGCTTGACAAATAAGATGAAGTATGCTAGGATATATAAAGGAGGTGCCACATGGCACAGCAGCATAACAGCAGGGCCGCCAAGGCCCTGCAATTCCTAGGAATCGCGGCCAACATCGGGATTCTCACCGCGGTCGGTCTCGCGCCCGTCGCGGCACTCGTCGGTCTGATCGCTATCCCCGCAGGTGTCGCCGCCTGCTTCGACTAGTTCCCTCCCCCGGCCTCAGGCCAGAACGCCGGCACAATCACAATTGTGTCGGCGTTTTCTCATTTCTGATGCTCTATATCTTTTTTCTTCTTCGGTACTATGCCATGCGCAACTAATATACCTTCAAATTCTTTCTGCTCTATCGTCTCCACTTCTATCAAGCGTTCGGCAATGGCGTGAAGAGCTTTCTTGTGCTCCTTGATAATTTTCTCCACCTTCGCCTTCGCCTCAAGCATGATACGCGAGACTTCCGCGTCTATCTCCGCGCTCACTCGCTCCGAGTAATCCTTCTCCCCAACCCCCATGCCGAAGAGCGGCCTGCCCCCCGAGCTTTCGAGCGCGATGGGTCCCATCTTCTCGCTCATGCCGTACTTCGTCACCATATCCCGCGCGAGCGCCGTTGCCACTTGTAAGTCGTTCGAGGGTCCGGTCGTAATATCGTTATATAAAGTTTGCTCCACCACATAGCCACCAAGTCCCACGGCGATATCGTCGAGGAATTCTTTCTTGCTCTGGAGCCTTTTGTCTTCCAGAGGCAACTTCATCACATAGCCCGCCACTCGCCCGCGAGAAATTATGGAAATTTTGTGCACCGGGTCGGCGTAAGGAAGCACGGATGCGACCACCGCGTGTCCCGCTTCGTGGAAAGCCGTGAGCTCCTTCTCTTTCTGCGAGAGGACGTGGCTCTTCCTCTCCGGACCGAGCATCACCTTCTCTATCGAGCGGATGAGGTCGAACTGGGAAACTTGCGTGCGATTCTCGCGCGCCGCGAGAATCGCCGCTTCATTCATAAGCGAGTAGAGGTCCGCGCCCGAGAAGCCCGGCGTCCTCTCGGCAATAAGCGGCAAGTGCACATCTTCGGCAAAAGGTTTTTTGCGCGCGTGAATTACAAGAATCTCTTCCCTATCTTTCCTGTCCGGCAGGTCGAGAGTCACTCGCCTGTCGAAGCGTCCGGGGCGCAGAAGCGCCGGGTCGAGCACGTCCGGCCTGTTGGTCGCCGCCATGACAATCACTTTTTCGTTGGGCTCGAAGCCGTCTAGCTCTACCAGTATCTGGTTTAGCGTCTGTTCACGCTCGTCATTGCCTCCTCCCACTCCCGTTCCTCGCACTCGACCCACGGCGTCAATCTCGTCGACGAAGATGATAGCCGGAGCCGCCTTCTTCGCCAGGTCGAAGAGGTCCCGCACTCTCGAAGCACCGACACCCACGAACATTTCTACGAACTCCGACCCGGAGATGGAGAAGAACGACACGCCGGCTTCCCCGGCGACTGCCCGCGCCAATAAAGTTTTGCCGGTGCCGGGCGCCCCCATAAGCAGAATGCCTTTCGGAATTCTCGCGCCGATGTCGAGGAACTTCTTCGGATTTTTCAAAAAGTCGACAATCTCCCGCAATTCTTCCTTCGCTTCCCTACAACCGGCCACATCCTTGAAAGTTACTTTCTGACTCTTGTCGGAAGGATGCGTCATCCTCGCTTTCGACTGCCCGAAGGTGAAGGCCTGCATGCCGGCGCCCTTCACTTGCCGAGACAAGAACCAGAGGAAGAAGACTATAAAAAGGATTGGCAAGAGTATCGGCGCGAGCGATATTATCCAGTAGAAAATACCTTGGTTGTTTTTCACGTCGATTTCCACGCCAGCGAGAGCCTCCATCGGCACTTCGTAATTCTTGAGCGTGGTGGTAAGCGCGGTGCCGACTTCTTTCTTGGAGAGTTTCTCATCGCCATTCCTGTATGTGATATTGAGGTCATCGCCGTTTACGGTAATGGATGCAATGTTCCCCGCCGTTACTTCGCTCGCGAGCTCGGAGAGAGAAATTTCCGCCTTATCCTCGGAGATACCGGAGAGAAGCGAGTAAGTGCTTACCAAGATAAAGAAAATGACCAAGGCGAGCGCGCCTTGAGTAAAAGGGCTTCTGCCCCGAGGATTGCCGCCAAGCTTCGGCGGCAGAATTCTTATTCTTTTGGTCTTCTTGAGTTGGTCACGCATATGACGCATTATAATAGCAATGACGCAGTTTGCCAATAATAGAAAAGCTCTCTTCGACTACGAGATACTCGGCAAATTTTCCGCGGGGCTAGAACTCTCGGGCCAGGAGGTGAAATCGGTGAGAGCCGGCAAGATAAACCTCCGTGGCGCGTTTGTAGCAGTGCGCGGTGGAGAGGCTTTCCTCATCAGCGCCGAGATTCCTCCCTATCAACCCAAGAACACTCCCGCTGACTATGACGCAACAAGGCCGAGAAAGCTTCTTCTTACCACCCCGGAAATAGCCGAGCTGGCGGAAGCTGAGCACACCAAGGGGTTGACAATCGTCCCGCTTTCGGTGTATAATAAGGGTAGATTTCTCAAGGCGGACATCGCCATAGCCCGAGGCAAGAAGAAGTTCGACAAGCGCCAAGCTATCAAGAAGCGTGATGTCGAACGAGAAATCAAACGTTCATTGTAAATTGAAAATTGGAAATTGAAAATTATTTCCATACGGGGATGATCGGCCTAGACAAGCCGGACATCTGACTGACGCGCGGAAGAGCCGAAGCGACTCTTAAATCCGCTTCAAACCTAAATGCAAAATCACCTTTTGCGGTCGTCTCGCCGTTTTATACGGCTAGCGATTTCCAGTTCGCCTACGCTCGAGTTTAATCTCGCGTAACGGGCTGCGCGATGCTCTGAGAAGTCTCAGGTAAGAGATATCGTGTAATCACATGGGACTCTGTTCCGCCATTCCTCTAAGCGGGACGAAACTAAGAGGATAGAGATTTGAGAGTTTTCGTTCGCTTTGTATCTCAAGTCTCGAATCATCCGCCAACCGGCGGAGAAGCTAACTACTCCGCGTAGACCTCAGTCGGATTCCGTCTTGCACGGCGGTTCGATTCCGCCCATCTCCACTGCTTCGCCAAGGCTTCGCAGTGCAAGCACTGTAAACCTTAGCAACAAACCACCGCCGTAAGCGGTTTTTTGTTACTCAAGAAGCAGTGCCCTTCGTAGCTTTAGCGAAGTAGGGCTATAATTTGTGTATGTATAAAGTTTATATTCTAGTGAGTCAAAAAGATGGGAGTCTGTATACTGGTGTAACAGAGGATTTGATAGAAAGATTAAAGGCGCACAACTCTGGTTCGAGCAAATACTCATCATCAAAACGTCCTTTTAAAATAGCTTGGTATTGCGTATTTAAAGATAAATTAAAGGCTCTACAATTTGAAAAATATTTAAAACAAGGATCAGGATTTGCTTTCGCCAGAAAACATCTGATCTAAATCTTAGTTTCTGAGTAATTCGATAGCGAAGCTAACTCGCCGTTAGCTTGTCCGCACCTTTTCCAGACCGCAGGCAATCCCTGCGGTCTTCGTTTTTTAGTAGATTTCGTCGTGCGAACCTATGTTTGTGATATAAACATGTTTATTGTCGAATATTTCGCGAGAGAGCGCAGAAAAGATTTTGCGGTCTTATAACTGGAAGTCTTGCCAAGCCCTATTTCGTATAAATTAGTTAGGGTTTCAAACTCAAAAAGGCGTCGCTTGGCTTCGCGAGTAATTTTTTCCAGGCCCTTTTTAGCCTTATTTACCTGTGAGCTGGTAACTGTATTCATGGATTTATTATATATGGACGGATAAATAAATCAAACAATTCGCTTAACCTGCAGTTTTTGTTTTTAGAGTATAATTAAGAAGCTTAAAAAATTAATCAAATTTTATGTCCGCCATAGAAACAATCGCGTTGATTCTGGTAATCGTATCAGCCATTAAAATCGTTTTCCTTCTGGTGAAGCCCGGCGCATGGTTCAGCACTGTCGGCAAACTCTGGATGAAGCCGGGCGTGGCCACCGTCGTGGCGCTCGTGCTTGGCGGCCTTGTGCTCAAATATCTTCTCATTGAGCTCACGATAGTCCAGATATTCGCCGTCATGGCTTTCTTTGCTCCACTCATGTGGCTCACTATGTCGCCATATAGGAAAAACCTTTATGACATGGCTACTCGAGAGCTTTCCTCCGGAGGAATACTGAAGAAGAACTGGTTCGGAGTCGTAATCTGGATCCTTCTCGTCATCTGGGTACTCAAGGAGCTTTACGCTTAAAGTGTCTCGCAATCCGGCTCTCAAGTCGTAGGAAAGACCGCAGGCAATCCCTGCGGTCTTCACTTTTTATAAATAAAATAGTAAGGTTAGCGTAGAAACAGATTAATTATTGAAGGAGGTTACTCGTGATCATCACACGCAAAGGCTGGGTGGTCGTGATGCTGGCCCAGCCCGACCCAAAAAGACTGCACTATTATGGCGGGCTCTTCGGTCCCGTAACATCCGCTGAGGTTGGTGGGCTCTCGGAAAATCTGTCCAGCAACGGGCTTGAGCCGTTCGGTGTCAAGACCCCAGCTCTTGAGGCTTCATCAGAAAGAAGAAAGGGGTACCGCCGCGAAGGATACAGGGTGTGTGTGGCGGATATCGAGTTGCGCATCGCCGAGACGTACAAGGACTGGGAGGATTTGCGCGGCTTTGGTTCCTACATCGCCGCCTTGGGTAGTAACCCGCACCGTATTGAGTTGTACGGCACGGCTTGGGCCGGAAGAGAAAAAGTGCTGGTATCACACGACTCGTGGGCGCCGTTTTACCAAAATGGATTCAGACCATTCACCGATTTTGGGGTAATGGTCGGTGAAAAAGGTCTTGGAGTATTGTCGGAACTGGCCCGGCAAGCCATGGAAAGGGTTCGCCTGGTCGGTCTTCGTCTGAAACTGCCTAAAGAACGCTAGCCGCACGAAGCCGCCCCGAGCATGTCGAGGGGCGGCTTCTTTCTTTTTTATCTAGAAATCTCCTCCACCTTCCTCTCGAGCTCGGCTATGCGCTCGTCGTCGGACTTGTGATGCAGTATAAATTTTCTTATCCACGGCCATAGAAGCAGTCCGACCAACACATCGAAAAGCAGGATGAGGAAGAGTTCGAACTCCCAATGCGCAAGGTCGGTAAAAAGGGTCCAGAAAGTTTCTGTTTCCATAAGCTACTTCCTGTCAATCTTCCGCGCGAGTTCGAGCAGAAGCTCATTCTGATTTTCCAAATGCGCGATAATCACTTCTATTTCCTGCTGGGCCTGACGGTCAACTTCGAAATCTTTTTGCGCCCGCCACTCCGCCGCCCTGCCTTCAATATTCTGTCCAACCATGATAACCGGTAGGAGTACCAGCTGGAGGATATTGGAAGCGAAGAGCCATATGACGAATGCCGGTGCCGGGTCGAAACGCATTTCGATAGGCGCGAACATATTCCAAGCGAGCCACAACACAGTCCAAGCAAGGATAAGACAGAAGAAGCCCAGCGATCCTATGCGCCTGTGCATGTAGACGGCGAAGCGCTCCGAGCGCGTAAGCACCGCATGATGCGGTTTGTATTGCCCGTTGGTAAGCACGGTAAATATTCGTCTTAACTCCTGTAGTGTCGGTGGATTGTGTTTGTATTCCATTGACTATTAGTGTATAATAAATCGAACAATTAGTTATACACAGAAGTTGCCAGAGCCACGCATCAATCATCGTATCTCCGCACGCGAACTTCGCGTTATTGGTCCTAAGGGGGAGAATCTGGGCGTCCTCACGCTTTCCGAAGCGCTCAAGGCGGCAAGCGAGTTTTCTCTCGACCTTATAGAAATTTCCCCCACCGCCAATCCTCCAGTGGCGAAGATTGCCGACTTCGGCAAGTGGCTCTACGAGGAGAACAAGAAGCAGAAGCTCGGCAAGAAGCCCCGCTCCGCCGAGGTCAAGACCGTGCAAGTCAAGCTCGGCACCGGTGACCACGACCTGGCCCTCAAGGCGAAGAAGGCTTCGGAATGGCTCACCGAGGGCAACCGCGTGCGAGTCGACCTCTTCCTCCCCGGTCGCTCCAAGTATATGGAGGAAAAATTCCTCAAGGAGCGCATCGAGCGCATGTTGAAGCTCGTCTCCGTAGACTACAAAATGGCCGACCCGGCAAAGAAGAGTCCAAAGGGTATGAGTTGCCTCATAGAAAGAGCCTAGGCTTTACAAATCGGCTGGAATCCGTATTATAAAGCCCTGTGAAAACAAACAAGTCATACGCCAAGAGGCTCAAGGTAACCAAGAACGGCAAGCTCCTTTCGAGAAAGTCGGGCCAGAACCACTTCAACTCCAAGGATAGGAGGCAAGCCAAGTCGGCCAAAAACCGCTCGGTTGAATTTCATATAAGCAACAAATCTGCTTCCCGCTTCTTAGTCAATCTCTAACTACTATTTACTAACTACTATCTACTAACATGACAAGAGTCAAGAAAGGAGTCAACGCATTGAAGAGCCGCCGGAATATTCTCCGTAAGGTTAAGGGTTATCGCCACGGTCGCTCAACCAAGGAGCGCATGGCAAACGAAGCCATCTTCCACGCCGGCACATATTCCTTCGCCCATAGGAAGGACAAGAAGGGCGACTTCCGTCGCCTCTGGAACGTCCGCATGTCGGCTCTCCTCAAAGAGAACGGCGTTTCCTACTCCAAGTTCATCCCGATGTTGAAGAAGGCGAACGTCGCCCTCGACCGCAAAATCCTTGCCAACCTCGCCCAGAACCACCCCGAAACTTTTGTAAAAATCCTAGAAACAGTTAAATAAAAAAGTGCTCCATGGCTTCACTTAGCTGTCCGACAGCTAAGTGACTAAAATTCTCTGATCCAAAGAGAAACCGCCCTGGCATCGCCAGGGCGGTTTGGTTTTGATTTGTCTCACAATATTTGTTCGTTACACAGTCTCCTTTTTCTCCGTGTTGTACTGCGCCCAGAGTTCTTGGAATTCGGGAGAGTTCGCGAGTAGGTCCGCGAAGCTCCCCGATGCGATAATTCTGCCACCGTTAAACAAGAGAATCTTGTCGAACATGGGTAGGAGGTGCAGCCTGTGCACGGAAGCGACGATGGTCTTGTCCCGGAATTCTCTGAAGATGTTCCGGTACACTTTCATCTCCGTTGCCGCATCCAGGCTTGATGTCGGCTCGTCGAGGAGCACAATGCTCTTGTCGTGGCTTGCGAGGAGTCCTCTCGCCAGAGCCAGCCGCTGCTGTTCGCCACCGGAGAGATTGACCCCTTTTTCCTTGATGGAGGAGTCGAATTTCTTCGGCAGTTTCTCCGCCACTTCCGTGAAGCACGTGAGGTTGGAGTAGTGGCGGATAAGTTCCGCTTCATACTCTTCTCCCATGGTGATGTTCTCGAGTATCGTGGTGGCGAAGATTTCCGGATCCTGCGGCACCAGCGCGATGTCGCGCGAGATACCGCCGAATCCTTCGGCCACACCCTGCCCGTCCACGAAGAGGTGAACGCTTCCGGAACGATGCAGATCGCGCAGGGCCCAGAGAAGAGTGGTTTTCCCGCCTCCGCTCGGCCCTATGACAGCCATATGCTCCCCTCTTCCGAGAGAGAAGGAGACATTATCGAGATGCAGTTCCCCGTTCCCGCCGTTTCGGTGCGAGAAGCAGAGATTCTCCACCTTGAGTTGTCGCCAGTTTTTCGGCAGCACGTGGTTGGCGAAGTTCTCTTCTTTAAAGTCGAGTGCGAGTTCCTCGGCATTCATCATCCGCGACTGATATCTCACCAAGTCGCCGTATAGATTGGTGAACTGAAAGAAGAGATCGCTTATCCGGCCGAGGTAGCTCATCAGGAGATACGTGCTCCCGACGAGTGTTGCCTTCGGTACGCCGATGTTTTGGCGGAAGTGCGTGTAGAGCACGGCCGCCGCCATCACGGCGCAGCAGAGACTGGTCAGAAACCATTTGATTTCATTCAGCTGCTGATTGCGACGGAAGAGGTCATACGGCTTCTCGACCTTACGCATGATGGTCCCGAAGACCCGTTTTTCCATGCGCAAGATGATGACCGTCGTAATGTTGCTGATGGCGTCATGGACGCTTTCCGCAATCTTATTGTCCGCGTGGTCAAGTTCCTCGTACTGGCTTATCATCTTCCGGTCGAACCGGACGGTGATAAAACCGGAAACGAAGATCATCACGAGCGCAATCGCCAGACTGCGAGAGCCGCTGAAGATGGTCAGCATGACGAGACTGACGATAAGCTGCGCCAAGCTCGAGATGGGCATGAAGGACCCGTGAGCGAACGAGAACAGTCCGTCTGTTCCCTTCCCGATCTTGTCGATGGTGTCGCCGGAGTGGTGATCGTTGTGCCATTCAAGAGGCAGAGTCATCACTCCTTTGAGAAGATACTTCCGATAGTTCAGACGCGCCTTAAAGGCGTTGGTCCTCTCGATGCATCTCGCCGGACCATGGAGAGACCAGAAGGCCAGTTCCACCGCTAGGGTGAAGACCAGCAGCCATTTGAGCAAACCGAAATTAGCGTCGGTAATGCCCTCTTTCTGGATGACATCCATAATCTTGGCCATGGCCAGGGGCTGGCACAAGAATGCGATGACATTGGCCGCGATAAACATGAGCCAATACCACACGATCTTGTCGCGGTTGCCCGCCGAATACTTCCAGGTTTCTCCGAAGAGATAGAGAAGCGCATTTCGCCTCTCACGAACATTGTCTGCCATTCGCTTCTCCTTACAATGTTAGTGTGAATGTCAAAGAGCGTGAAAGAACATAAAGAACTAAAACATCGTGCCGGTCGGCACGATGTTTTAAGAATTCGATTTTAGGAGATTATCAAATACTTACAACATCATGCCACTCTGATACAGCGTTGCGCCCAAGAACACCCACGGCAAAAAGCGGGGTCTTGGTCATATTCAGTTGTGACATGATTGTGTTCATGTATTTAAACGCTACCATAGAAACAAAGGCGATGCAAGCTTACAAATCCAGCTCACAACTCTTCCCCTTCTCGGTTAGTCACCACTTAGCTGTCGAACAGCTAAGTGGCTAAAATTCAAGCTCTTTTTCTAACTCCTTTCTCCTTAATATGTCTTTTAGGGAAGACAAGGCGAATTTTTCATATTCTTTTGAATTTTTGAATCGATCCAAAATAATGTCTGGTTTACAAAGACATATGCCTCCCCTTCCCAAATATTCATTCCAACTTGATTCACTAATTAAATGTGGCTTTCCCTTAAATCTGTTATTCAAGTTCACATAAACGCTCACATGTAAAAGGTACTCGTCAGTATCAATACGCTTTGATTTAAATTTTCCTTGAAACAAGGCCCCATTTCTTCCGTATCTGTTATTAAAGTATTGGGTATAACCACCAGACAACCTTTTCATAAATTCACTTATCCCATTTTCTACAAGTTGTTTGACAACAAAGTGGTAGTGATTCGGATTTAAACAATAACAAATTATTTCGATCAATTTCCCCTTGGATTTTCTATCTTTATTAAAAGAGTTCATAAAAATACTGCCAATAGGATCGATACAATTGAACTCATCAATGCTTTGCAAAAAGCGCGCCAAATCTGTTCTGTCCTGGAAAATAGAACGCTTATCAACTCCACGATTGTATAAGTGATAATATTCCCCTTCCACCAATGGCGCATCTCTCATGCCTTTTATTGTACCACATCTCACTTAGCTGTCGGACAGCTAAGTGACGGATTTCAAGCTTATTATAAATCTAATTCATAGCTCTTCCCCTTCTCGGTAGCTACAGCGTCCACGCCGAGTTCGTCGCGCAAGCGCTGGGCGAGGAATATCTGTGACTTTGGTTCACCCATGGCGACAAAAACTTTTTTAAGCGTCTTGGCGCTCTCGGAAGCGAAGCCGACCAGCGCGTTGGAGTCCGCGTGCGAGGAGAAGCCGCTTATTTTCTCAACCTTCGCCCTCACGATAATCTTTTTTTCTCCGATAGTTATCGATCGGAGCCCTTCTTCTATCTCTCTGCCAAGCGTGCCTTGAGCCTGATAGCCGGCAAGGAGAATGGTTGCGCGCGGGTCGGGCAAATACATTTCTTCATGTCCGACAATCCGCCCAGCAGTAGACATGCCGGAACCGGCTATAATAATTTTTGCCCCTCGCACCTCTGCGATTTCGCGCGAATCAGCAATCTTTGCAGTCTCGTGAAGTTCTTGAAAATTGAAATCATTCCCCTCTTTGACCCTCTCATAAATTTCGGTAATACGAATAGCTAGAGGTGAGTCTAGATATACCGGTACGGAAGGAATCTTCTTCTCTTCAAGAAGCGCTTTGAGCTTCGTGAGCAATACTTGCGTCCGCTCAAGCGAGAAGGCTGGTATAAGCAGGGTGCCCTTGCGTCCTATTGCTTCGCGCACCACCCTTTCGAACTCTCTGTCTCTCTCTTCTTTGCTCTCATGGTTTCTGTCGCCATACACGCTCTCCATGAGCAGATAGTCGAGCCCGCCGACTTTCTCCACGTCAGGCAGTAAGGGCGACGGCGAGTTACCCAAATCTCCGGTAAAGAGCATCTTCCTATCCAATGGGAAGGAAAACTGCGCCATCGCGGAGCCTAGTATATGCCCGGCGTTCAAAAATTCGACCTTAATGCCGTTGAGTTCGAGTTTCTGATGATACTCAAGCGTTTTCCAGAGCGATAAGCAGCCTAAAACGTCGTCCGCGCCATATATCGGCTCCGCGTCATCGGCATTTATCTTTACCGCGTCCGCCAGCAGGAATTCCGCGATGCTCTTCGTCGCCCTAGTCGAATAAATATCGCCTCGGAAGCCTTCCCGGTAGAGCTTCGGTATGAGTCCGATGTGGTCAATGTGAGCGTGAGTGGCAAAGAGTGCATCGATTGATGCCGGGTCGTAAGAAAATTTTTCTTTGTTCGCGTTCACGGCGAGAGCGCTGCCTTGAAGCAAGCCACAGTCAACAAGAATTTTATTTTTTTCAAATTCCAAAAGAAAATTGGCTCCGGTAGCCGAACCAGCACCGCCATAGCAAGTAAGTTTAGCCATTGTTCTTTCTCCAAACCACAAGAACAGCTAAGACAGCCCCGCTCGCGTCCATAATAAGATCAACGAGAACATCTAGGCCGTAGGAAGATTCGTATGAATCGGTAATATCATTGCTGTATTCAAATATTTCCCATCCCGCGCCTACCAGCATGACAAAGAAAAAAACGAGCGCGCCGGCAAAAAATTTATTACCCGGTTCGCGGTGAAAGATAAGACCGGAAAGAAAAAGTCCCCAATATATTCCGAGCGCCCCCGTAAAGCCGGTCAAAAAATGAGTAACCCAGTCGAACCACCAATAAGTCCAGTATAAATAGAGAGCGCCTGCAAGTACGTGCAGAATTGTTACGGCAATGGCTAAAATGAGAGTTGAAAACAGTATGAAATTTTTCCTTTCCATTGAGCCAGTCTATCATAACAAAAATACCGACCGAAGTCGGAATTTTTGGTAGGGTTATTTTGGTATACCCTAGTTTTTAAAACTAGGTGGGTGTCAGCTTCATGCCCCAAGGGGCGCAAAGACATAAGACTCCCTTAAAATGTTTTAGCTAGATAATACCTCAAATAACCCTGTACACATTATAACGTTTGAGCGGAGAAAAAATGTGTGGATATCATATAGACGTGAAGCCCAAAACATTCCGTATCCGACCTTATGTTGCTTCGCGAAAAAAGCCTATTCTAAAATACCGTCTAGATTAACGTCATAAAGTATCTCTTCTTGCACAAGACGGTAGTTGATGACCTCTTCAGGTCTGAACCAGAGGGCGATTTCCTTGTTGGCTTCTTCTACAGAACCCGAAGCATGTACCAGATTGCGTATCGCCCGGTCGTCACTATCCGCCATAATGTACGAATCCATCACATAATCCCCGCGAATCGACCCCACATCGGTAGATCTCGGCTCCGTCCCGCCGACAAGCTTCCTTACAATCTCAACGGCATGTGCGCCTTCCCAAATCATGGCTACAACCGGACCTGAAGCAAGATATTTCTTGAGTTTTTGAAGGATTATGGCCGTAATTTCGTACGGATCTTCGGTTGGGAGTACTTCTCCCTTCTCTTTTGCCGCTTTAACGCGTTTTTCGCCGGTAACCCTCCTCCACTCCGGGTCAAGAGTGTAATGTTGCTCCACAAACTCTTCCGTGGGAACGAGCATCTTCATAGCCACCAGCTTGAAACCAATTTTTTCGAATCTTCCGATGATCTCGCCTATAAGAGTTCTTTGTATTCCGTCCGGCTTGATAACTACAAGTGTTCTTTCTTTCTTTGGGTGCATAATGGCTGATTATACACTAATTTAACGGTATTTTAGTATCCCTGGCTCCGGTAACATATTCGTAAATCGGAGCCCACATCATGCCAAAACTCAGGGCATAGAGTAGTTCTTCGATTGGGAATCCCAAAAATAACAGACCGCTTAAATTGGATAGATTGTATGTATTGCTGATAAAAAGAGGATAAATAAGATTAAAGGCTTCAAATGCCACCAGATAAATTACGAAAAAGACTATCCCGCCCCAAACGGCATGTGCCCAGAGATCATGACGCTCTTTAACTTCTGCAAGGGCTGTGACAAAGCCAAAAATGATGAGCGGCCAGATTAAATTGATTTTAATTATTAGGCCGAAAACCGCTGCCGCTATAATTCCAACCTTGAGCGCGTGGAGTCGGTACCCATGCTTTTTGGGCTCTCTTACTTTTTGGCGGAAAAATATTTCATATGCTGCCGCCGCGATGCCTCCGACAAAAAACATAAAAAATCCGTCTTCCAGCCCCGCCCCGCCTGTTATTTTATTGAGGTCCCACAAAGAATTTGGATTCCAGTAGCCCGGGTTGAAGGCTCTATCGGCTGGAATAAAATTATTAAGGATTGGTAAAATAATAAGTCCAACTATAAACAACCCAAAATAACCAAAACTGCTCCACAACATTACTTTCAACAAATCTCTGCGGATAAATATAAAAGTTAACCAAATAACTGCCAAAATAATACCTCCTACCAAATATTCGTATCCCAATAATGAATCCATTGTTATTTTGTTAGCACGATATTGCCTTTTTCGGTAATAGCAATCGTGTGTTCGAAGTGGGCGCTCCTTGAGCCGTCTCTGGTCTTTATAGTATAGCCGTCCCGCATAGCTTTTATCCCCCCTTTGCCGGCGTTGACCATGGGCTCTATGGCTATAACCGTGCCCGGCACGAGTTTCTCGCCCTTGCCTCTCTCACCCTCATTCGGCACATAAGGCTCTTCATGCAGCTTATAGCCCAAGCCATGACCGACAAGATTTTCCGCGAGGGAGAACCTGGTTCCCTTTACCACATCGCTTATGGCGAAGCCTATATCGCCTATCCTATTGCCGGGCATTGCGGCCGCAATGCCCGCTTCAAGCGCCCTTTTCGTCACCTTGAGCAATTCCCTCGATTCGTCATCAATCGCGCCCACCGGCACCGTAATAGCCGCGTCGGTAAAGAGTGTTTTGTGTATCAAAGACAGGTCGATAGACACAATGTCGCCCTGTCGCAGAATCTTCGGCTCCTCGTTCGGTATGCCGTGCACTATCTCGTCGTTTATCGAGATGCAAAGCGCCGCCGGGAAAGGCCTTCTCGCCCCGGCAGGCGTATAGCCTAGAGTCGCCGGTTTATCCCCACCCTCTTTGATAAGCCTTAGTGCTTCTTCTTCGAGAATAAGAGTAGGGAGGCCGGGCTCAACCATTTCCGCCAAGGTGCGCAAAATCTCGGCGTGCCTTCGCCCGCCTTCTCGCAATATTTCGATTTCTTCCGGAGACTTAAGCAGAATAGTCATAAGCGGCGACGATATCGGCATGCACCTGTCCTATGGTCTGCTCGCCGTTCACGTCGAGTAAGCGATAATACGGGTTATTCTTGAAATATTCAACCGCCGGCATGACATCCTTGTCGAACCAATCGAGACGCTTGTCGATTTTGCCGAGATTCAAATCGTCTTTCCGTCCACGGGCAAGCAGGCGCTCTTCGGACCACTTTCTGGAGACGTCTATGTGTATGACCACGGGCATCTCTCTCTTGTAGAACTTGAGGGCGGAGGTAAGAATCTCCGCTTCATCGAGCGCCCTCGGCGCGCCGTCGAAGATAAGATGCATGTTCTCATCGAGCTCTTCAAGAAGCATATTGCTCCACATATAGCAGGCGAGGAAATCCGGCTGGCGTTCATCGGTATCATAAATATTTTTGGAAATCTTCGAGGAATAGCTCCCACCACGAATAAACTTGCGGAAGTGCTCCCCAGTCTCGACGTAGAGAATTTGGTTATTGTCCACATCCATGCGCTTGATGCGGTTTTTGAAAAGGTCCGCCTGCGTCCCTTTGCCGCATCCGGAACGACCGATGAAGATAACAGTTTGAAGCATGCATATAGCTTACAGCTTTTTAATTATTTTGTATGTATTCCCATGCTTTAACATTCCTAAATATGATGCGCATTTGGCGGTTGAACCGCCAAGTGCTAGATTCTTAAGCATTCTCCTCTTTGTTGTTGTTCTCAAGACTCGGTGATGGGGAAAATGCACCCAGCCCAGGAAATCCACTCCGGATGAGAGGGTCTTAATAAAAACCTTATCGGGGTGCAGTTCTAGCTTCAATCTCCCTTTCAGAAAACGTTCGATATATCGAACGTTTTCAATCAATGCGTTCCTGTCGTGCGATAGAATTACGAAATCATCAGCATAGCGGATATAGTATTTGAATTTTAGTTCTCGCTTAACAAATTGGTCGAATTCGTTCATGTAAATATTTACTAGAAGCTGGGAGGTAAGGTTGCCCAGGGGTAAGCCTTTTTTATCCTGAGTATGTCGAAGGGTGCCCGGAGCAGTTTCAAAGCTATCGATAATTTGGGTTAAGAGCCAAATTACATTCTCATCCTCAACATAATTCATTATGATATATCGCAGTGAGTTGTGGTCTATGGAAGCGAAGAATTTTCTGATATCGCACTTTAGTATCCAGCACTGCTTAGTGTTGTTTTTGGATACTTTGCCTGCGAAGTGATTGAATCTCTTTAGAGCCCTGTGCGTACCTTTGTTTATACGGCAGGAATAAGAATCAGCGATGAACTTTTTATCAAAATATGGATAGAGGATTCTGTAAATTGCGTGATGCAAAAGCCGGTCGCGTACAGAAGCTTTGTGAATATCGCGCGGCTTTGGGTCTGATATTTTGAAGTGTTTATAGGTAGAGTGTTTGTAAGTTTTATTCTTTAAATCTTCATGTAACGAAAAAATATTATCCATGAGATGAAGCTGGAACTCTTGGACATCTCTCTTGCCCCTCTTACCTCTTATGAATTCTTTCCAGGCCTCGAGAAGATTTTCGACAGAGATGATATCATCATGTCTATGACTGAACCTCTTAAAAGCCCCCCCCCAACGAGTTTTGCCGGGAGTTTTGAGCAGAATCAAAAATGTTTATCTCGCTTGGCATAAGATTCATGTAATTTTACCCCAAGTAAATCGATACACGCTCGGCAATAAGATAGATAAGTTATTTTTAGAAATTATAGAAAGCATTGCTGTGGCAACCTTTTCGCCCAGAGAAAAGCAGTCTATACACCTAGAAAATTCTTCTCGCAAACTTGAGGTTTTGAAGATTCTGCTCATGGTTCTATGGGAGATAAAGTCTATAGATAATAAGAAGTATATTTTGATATCAGAACCGCTAGATGAAGTTGGGAAAATGATTGGTGGCTGGCTCAATCAGATGATTAAACAAAACTCCCCCGCCAAAGCAGAGGAGAAATGAAGAGGTTTGCGGACGCCCGCGAAGCGGTAGTTCCGATTCCACCTGTTGTCGTTCCGGTTGACGTTGACGTTGCGCTTGCTGTCGTTGCGGTTGAAGATCGCGTAGCATCGTGCGACAAGCCTTCTGTGCCACTGCTCTTTGAATGCTCGCAGAGCTGTATCGTATTCCGCATTATAATGCGTTAGCTTGTCGCACCAAGTATCTTCATTTTTTGAGTTTGCATGCACCACTCTTTCCAAAACCTTGGTCTAGGAAATTCTCGATGCATGGATACTGGATTCAGCGGCGGGGAACCTTAATCGCCCGCACTTGCCTACTACCGATATTAGTTTAGCAAAACAAAAGGCCCGACATCCATTTCTGAATGCCGGGCCCGAGAACCAAGGTCTAGGGATCCAAAAGAACTAGAATCCCAAGACCCAGGAGCTACTTGCGGACGCCCGCGAAGCGGTAGTACCGGTCCCACCCATCGTCGATCCGGCTGACGTGCACCCCACGCCCGCCGTCGTGGCGGTCGAAGATCGCGTAGCAAGCTCGATCTCGAGCGTCTCGCCACTGAACACCAACGGGGCGCTCGTCGGCTAAGGCGGGGTCGTCGGCCATGGCTTGCGCCACGGCCGCGGGGTCGGGACGCAGACCGCGAGCTTCGTACTCGCGGTCGAGCTCGTCGACGGAAGGGTCATAGTTGAGCTCAAAGAACTCGACTGTGTCCTCCGACTTGCCGTCGAGCGGCATCTCGGCCAGGGCTTCCTGGTCGATATACCACTTGACCCGGCCCGTGGCGTCGATCACCTCGGCCGCGGTGCGGCTGCGGTCGACCTTGACCGTGCGAGTGATAATCTTCACCACCACCTCGGCCGCTCCGCGCACGACGAGGAGAAGCGTGGCGAGCAAATCGCCGCCGCTCACCCTCTTGACGTCTTCCGACGTCCACCCGTTGCGCTCGAATGCGAAGTCGAGTTCCGAAGCTTGCCGACTCGTCATGATTGACATGTCCTTCTCCCCGCGACCTGTTCCTAAGAACGTGTCGCTCTAGCCACGAGGCGGAATGCCTTTGGCTTACTGTCCTTTTTATATCATACACCCAAACAGGAAAAATGTCAAGTAAATCTATATAATAAGGCTTAAAACAAGGGTTTTTAATACTCTCTCACTGAAATTTGAGCGTCTATCTTTTTTACTAGATCAATTACTACTGACACCACGATGAGAAGTGCCGTACCACCGATGGCGAGCGACTGTATGCCGGTAATGGAGCGCAAGATGAGAGGCAATATGGCGATTACGCCGAGGAAGAGCGCCCCGACAAGCGTGAGCCTTGTAAGTACGCGGGAAATGTAGTCAGCAGTTGAAAGTCCTGGTCGCACGCCGGGAATGAAGGCTCCCGTTTTCTGCAAATTGGTTGAGATGGTATCGGGGTCGAAGGTCACGGCCGTGTAGAAGTAGGTGAAGAGCACTACGAGCACGAAATAGGCCGAAGTATAAAACCAAGTGTTGGCAAGTAGAGCGAGAAAGAAGCTCGCGAGACCGGCGACAACTACAACGCTCGATTGCGACAGGAATTGGAAAATCATTTGAGGGAAGAGAAGTAAGGAGAGAGCGAAGATTATCGGTATAACTCCCGCCTGGTTTACCCTAAGCGGCAAGTAAGTGGAGAGTCCACCGAAGGAGCGCCCGCCACGCACCTGTTTGGCATAAGTAATGGGTATCGGCCGTTCCGCTTCCGTTACCACCACCACGCCGAAGGTAACGAGAAGCGCCACCACAAGCCCGGCGACATATACGGGAAGCTGGGAAACATCGAAAGTGAAGGTAAGCTGTGAGAGTGTCGCGGGAAGCTGGGAGACGATACCGGCGAAGATGATGAGGGAAATACCGTTGCCGATGCCGAACTCCGTTATAAGCTCGCCTATCCAGACGAGAAGCATCGAGCCTGCGACAATCACAAGCAAATCTACGGCAAGCTCGCCCATAGTCAGTTGGCCCAGCACCGCCTGACCCTGCAGAAGCTTGATGAAGGCGTATCCTTGCACAAGAGCCAGAGGCACGGTAAGAAGTCTTGAGTATTGAGCGAAGCGCTTCCTGCCCGCCTCCCCTTCTTCCTGGTACATTGCTTTGAGTTTGGGTGACATGACAGTCATAAGCTGCATGATAATCGAGCCTGTGATGTACGGACCGACTCCGAGCATGACTATCGAGAGGTTAGAGAGCCCGCCACCGGAGAAAATATTTAAAAGATTCAGAAATTCACTGCCGGAGAAGAGCGACTGGAGCCTCAAAGCGTCGATACCAGGAATTGGAATGACGGCGAAGACTCGAGTAACAGCAAGAAGACCAAGCGCCCACCATATGCGCCTGCGGAGAACCTGGTCTCCGAAAATTAATCCCAATTTTTCAACTATCTTAGACATTCTACTTGTAGTGAGTTTATCGAACTATTTTTTATTCTTCGAAAGATGCTCCTTTAGAGCGCTTCCGGAGAGCTTGAATTGGCGGGACTTAAGCGACGACTTGCCTCTGCCGCGAAGCTTCGGCACGCGCTTGATAACGTCACGAATCTCCGGTCTCTTCTTCCTGCCAGCTCGTGCGTTCTGGCCCTTGGTACCTCGACCGGCAGTCTTGCCGCGCGTACCGCCGCGTCCAACTTGCTTGGACTTATGGTTGGGCGTTTTTCTTTTGAGAGTGTGGAATTGCATATTATTTATGGTGAGCGCAGTCGAACTATTTGTGCCAACTTTTGAGCTTGGTTGATTCGAGCTTCTTCAACGCCTTGATCGCGGCGTATGCGTTGTTGGCGCTATTTTTGCTTCTTGAGAGAAGTTTGGCCCCAACCTCTTTGAGGCCGGCGAGGTCAAGGACTGTTCGGACGGAAGAACCGGCGAGAATTCCCTTACCCTTGGCCGGGCGAATCTTTACCCATGAAGCCGCGTACTTGGCTTCCACATCGTGCGGTATCGACATGTCCTTGGTCATATTGACGGTAATCATATTCTTCTTGGCATCGCGAAAGGCCTTCTCGATAGCAAGCG